>Ga0154324_105_pt1 | contig 26911 bp, 31 predicted proteins | sample RifGroA2_FD_115852 | JGI IMG/M metagenome (GOLD analysis project Ga0154324, IMG submission 115852) | Omnitrophica bacterium GWA2_52_12 | reverse complement strand
GGGCGGCCGTCGCCGGAACGGCCGAACCGCCGGTGCCGGAAGGCATATTTTATTCAGATTGTGCTTGCTTATGGGCGAAGCGTGGCAGGATCGTGAAAATTTTTCCCGGTACTGGTTTTTTCCCGTACAATTCCCCGATGCAATCCGAAACCATACTGCCTCCGGCCAGCTCATTTAGGGAAACCCCGCTTTGCCCGCTTTTTGGCGAGTGCGGCGGCTGTGCCTATCAGCACCTCCCTTATGAGGAAGAGCTGCGTGTGAAAACCGACATACTCAAGAGCACCATGACGGCTGCTCTGGGTGTTGATGCGGCGATATTCAAACCGATCATTCCTTCGCCCAAGGCGTATGGGTATCGCCACCGCCTCGACCTGACTTTCCGGAAAACAAAGGCCGGAGAATTTCTCATGGGCTTTATGGCGGAGAACCGCAAGAAGGTGTTGGAGCTTGAAGCTTGCCCAATTGCGATGGAGGCGGTTTCAAGCTATTTGCCGCGGCTTAGAACCGAGGCCATCCGGCGCCTGCCCGAGAATTACAACACAGCGAATCTGGTACTGCGAACCGGCGCTGACGGGCGCGTGCTTTGGGGCGGCATCGGGCGGCATTCGCTGCGGATGGCCCCCGCGGATTATTTTTGGACTGAAATCGAAGGCAAAAAAATTTATTATTCGCTCGAAACTTTTTTTCAGGCCAACCTCGCCATTTTGCCGTCCGTGATTCAAATCGTGCGGGCGCAGATCGATCTGCGGCCTCAGGATTTGTTTCTGGACCTTTATTCAGGGGTCGGGCTTTTTGGGTTTTTGCTGGCCGGGGAAGCGGGCCGGGTAATCATGATGGAAGATTGTCCGGGCTCCGTGACGCTGGCGCGCTATAATGCGGCACAGTTGGGGTTGGAAGCCAAAGTGGAAATCCTGGAAGCCAAGGTCGAAGACAAACTGGCAGAACGGCTTGAAACCTTTGGCGGTATGCCGGCGAAAGCCATGATTGACCCGCCGCGCGGAGGCCTGGCGGATGGTGCGCGGCAAACCTTAAGCGCTTTGGGCCGCGACGGCCGTTTGGAACGACTGCTTTATCTTTCATGTTATCCGCCGACGCTGATAAGGGATTTGAGAGAACTTTTGGTCGCCGGGTGGAAGCTGGAAGCGGTGACCCCGCTGGATTTCTTTCCGCGGACGCGGCATCTTGAAACGCTGGTTGTTCTAAAACCCGGGACAGGAGTGGCATGAGTCAGCATCACGAGGGCATAGTAGCGGCGGGCACAGAAATGCCGCCGGTGAAAAAGGCGCGGCCTGTCCGTGTTTTTGCACCGCGTTTTCCCGTCTTTCCTTTCCCGGAGTTTTTAGCGGGGGACAGGCCTTTTGAAATGGAGATCGGCTGCGGCAAGGGGCGCTTCATCATGGCGCGCGCCGAGAGGCATCCTGAGATAAATTTTCTCGCGCTGGATATTGCTTCCAAGTGGCTGAAGATCGGGCAGGAGCGTGCCGTGAAAAAAGGCCTCGCAAATCTTAAATTTTTGCCCGCGGAAGCGCGTGAAATTCTGCGCGATCACATCCCCGCCGGGCGTGTGAGCCAGTTTCACATTTATTTTCCCGACCCGTGGCCGAAGCGCAAGCATCAGCGCCGCCGGGTTCTCAGCGAAGAAGTTTTGCGCATGCTTTATGAACGGCTTGCCCCGGCGGGCCGGGTTTTGATCTCCACGGATTTTTCCGGGTATTTTGAAGCCATTCAGGAGGCGGTGCGAAATTGCGGCGTGTCCTGGAAAGTCGCGATGAAAAAAAACGAGCGGTTTGCCGCGGCGGATGAACCCATGACGAACTACGAAACAAAATATTTTAAAGCGGGAAGAGATCTTTATTACATGGAGCTTAAACGATGATGCGGTTGCAAAGGGCGCTGGCCCTGGGCGGAATCGATTCACGGCGCAAATGCGAGGAGCACATTCTTAACGGGGCCGTGTCGGTCAACGGCGAAGTCGTGCAGGAACTTGGCCGCAAAGTCGATCCGGAAAATGACGTGATTTGTTTCCGCGGCCGGGCGCTTGATTTTGCGGGACATATTTATTATTTGTTGAACAAGCCGGCCGGTTACACGACGACGGCGGCGGATCCGTATGCCACAAAAACGGTTTATGATTTGCTGCCGCGCAAACTGGTCAGCAGTACCCGGCAGCCCGCCACGGGCCGGCGCCGTGTTTTCCCTGTCGGACGTCTCGATCGCGAGTCGACCGGGCTGCTGCTTTTTACGAGTGACGGCGAGCTCGCGAACCGTTTAATTCATCCACGCTACGGGATTGGAAAATGGTATGAGGTACGCTTGAACCGGCCGTTTGAATCGGCGGATAAAGCGCGGCTTTTTCAGGGCATCCGCCTGCCGGAAGGGTTGGCGCGCGCGCAGAAAGTCCAGCTGACGTCAAAACGTGTTTTGCGGGTTTTGATTTGCGAAGGCAAGAAGCGCGAAATCCGCAGAATTTTTGATGCGCTGGATTATGTCGTGATCCGCCTCGAGCGTCTGGCCATGGGGTCTTTGTCGCTGGGGGCTTTACCCACGGGCGCCGGGCGTTTTCTCACCCGGATGGAAGTCGCGGATCTCAAAAAACTTGTGGGTTATCCCGAAGCCGAGCCTGCGGCTAAGCCGCGGCATCGGTCTGGCGAAGATAGCTGAAAAACGTTCCTCTCCGGGCGTCAAACACGCGGCATTCTCTCAAGCCGTGCTCGCCGCAGATCAAGGCGGTTTGTCCGACTCGCAAAGCCGCCAGCGCGTGAATCGAGCTGGCTTCCAAAATCTTCAAATCAAGCGCTTCGATCAGCCGCGCGATTTCCGGCGGGGTCAGGGTGCTTTTCATCTCAAGAAAATCCCGCAGGATGTGGAGCAGATCCGCCGGAGTCGGCTGGACCGGAAAAAACACCGTCGGGGGTTTTAGGTTTAGCGTATTCATGGGTTCAAATCTCCTTTCAATCACACTGCCCCAAGCATACCCGGGCCTCTGCCGCCTGTAAATAACGCGGACAAAAAAAGTTTGACAATATCTTCTTAAGATAGATTTTGATATTTTCATGAATGATAATCGCAGGGTCGCTGCGAGCACTCGTGATAAAAGGCGCTCAGCAACTAGCGGTTTTGAACAGCCGGGGCATTGAGCGGGCAGATGACGATGCCCGGAGGCCATGCTATAATGCCGGCCATGCCAAGCCAACCGTCAAAAAAACTGGAAGTGTTCAAAAATCCGTACCCCAAGCGTGATTACGAAATCCGCTTTGAGTGTCCGGAATTTACCTGCCTGTGCCCCAAAACGGGGCAGCCTGACTTCGCCACACTGCGGATTGTTTACATCGCCGATAAACTCTGCGTTGAATTAAAAAGCCTGAAGCTCTACCTGTGGAGTTACCGCGGTGAAGGGGCTTTTCATGAGGCGGTCACCAACAAAATTCTGGAGGATCTGGTTGCGGCTGCGCACCCGCGGTTCATGCGGATTGAAGCGGATTTCTACGTGCGTGGAGGCATTCATACGGTGATTCGCGCATCCCACACCCGGCGGGGTTTTCGTCTGCCCAAATCATAACTGGCGCTAAAGCTCATCCCCATTCGTCGTTAAAACATCCGAGTTTGCCCGTATAAAATCCTCATAATCATGAGCGGCCGTTGTGAAATCCTCGCGATTTTTCGACTTCGCGTCCTCTAGCTCGCGTAGCTTTTGAGCCGCTTCCGCAATTTTTGCGTCCAAGAGATCCTGGTCATGCTTGCTGAGGTTTGGATCCGCGCGGTCACGCTCGAACATGGCCTTGTCCCGCTTCGCATAGGCGACCTTCATTTGCTGCTCTGCAAAGACCAGAGAAATATCACGAATCTGAGACACTTTCGTCTCGCGTTGCTTTTGTAAAGCAGCGACATCAGGTTTTTTTGCGCTGTCAGCCGGCGCAGCAACCAGCGCTGTCGTGCGCATGCTCAGGGCCAAGAAAAACAGCGCGGAAGTAAAGCGAATGATTCCCTTGCACATAAAAACTCCTTATGGTTTCAGTATAGCATAGATCGAACCATCGAATTCTTAACTTGAACAGGAACAATGACTTACAGAATTATAATCTCATGGAATTATTTTAATCCCTGCGTTGAAAAGCCGTGTTTGAGCAGGTATGCTTTTTATAGATAGGGAAAAGATGATAATGATAAGGAATACTATACTGTCAAAATGTCAAAAGCGCGGGTATCTTCAGCGGGGAACAAGCCTTATTGAGCTGATCTTTGTCGTAGTTCTGCTGGCGGCAATGGTGCTTTCATTTACTAAGCTGTTCATGGATGTCAGCGTAACCAGTACCAGCCCGCAGTACCGTTTGACCGGTACCCTGCTGGCGCAGGAGCTCATGGAGGAAATTAAAAGCCGGCGCTTTGATGAAAACGAAGCAAAAACTGCGGATGGTAATTGGAGCAAAACACTGGGGACAGACAGCGGCGAAACGACGGGGTCACGTGCGTCGCTTGATGACGTGGATGATTATCAAGGGTTAAGCGAAAATTTAAGCACGCCGTTCAATGGATTTTCCCGAAGTGTGAGTGTGGCGTATGTAAATCAGGATAGTTTGAATACCCCCCTGGCGATCCCGGGTACCGTGCCCAACGACTGGACGCCAGATTACAAGCGTGTTCAAGTGACGGTCAGCCAGGGGGGGAGCCAGCGTGCTCAGTTGGTGACGATTGTGGGTTCGGCTAAATCGCGCGATACGCTTTATTGAGGCCATGATGAAAAAAATAAAACAAATAACGCGGCCACTGAAAATGATGCGCGGTTACACGCTTGTGGAAACGGCGGTAGCGCTTTCGATCATGGGCTCGATGCTGCTGAGTGTGAATATGTTCATGCAGCCGATAACGGATCTTTGGAGTTTAAAAGTTTTTCAGGATGACTCACAGCAGGAATCAAGACTGGCCATGTTGCGTTTAATGCGCGAGCTGAACCAGATTAAGGATCCCTCTTCGGTTACGATTGCGGAAAGCCAGCGCATTCAATTTCAGAATGCGGCCAATCAGACCATTACATACCGGCTGGATGGGACGCAGATTTTGCGCAACAACCGCACCATTGCAAAAAACGTGGGCGAATTTACGCTTTCGTACTACAACAAAGATCATGGCGCTCTGGCGTCGCCCCAAGTGAATCCTGCGAGTACGGATATTTACCGGATCAGCGCCACGGTTCGAACCGATCAGGCCGGACGATCAGTGACGGCCAGGTCCCAGGTGCGGCCGCGCAATCTTTTCGGGTAAGGAGGAAGTTTTCATGAATAAAACTCAAAGGTTTGGCCTTATTAGACGACGATTTCAACAGGCCGATTCCCGGGGATTCGGGCTTCTTGCGGTGGTTTTTTCTATGCTGGCGCTGAGTGCCATGGGACTGGGTGTGACCTCGATGATTTCATCTGGCGCGGCCACCTCTACGGCGGATCAGGACGGACAAAAAGCTTTTTTTGTGGCCGAGGGCGGTTTGAGTCACACGCTGACCAAGGAATTTATGTCGGATATGAATTACAGCAACAATACTTCGGCGACGGGAGCGCCTTATGGCGGGACGCCGATAACGCTCGGTGACGGCCAATTTTGGGTGCAGTATTCAAATCAAACCGAAACGACGGCGGATGTCACCGTCACGGCCCGGGTAGGGAGCAGCGTCCGGGTGCTTAAACAGTCGGTGTCCATGGCCATTCCGGTTACTTACCCTGTTTATGGCAGCGGCAATATTGAGTTTAACGGAACGATGCCGCCGGGACAAGATTTGGACGGGGCGCTCTATGGGGACATCGCGGCCGGTGGTGATATTACGTTCGGGAATCACTTTATTTATACGGGGACAGCGCATCCCCATCTGCCCATGAGTTTGCCGGCCGTCAACACCGCCCGGCTTGCGACTGAAATCACCACGACGACGCACAACGGTAATCTTACGGTGCCCTCAGGATACTTTAACCAAAAAGTTCATGTGAGCGGGAATGTCACGATCGAGTCCGGCGCAGTGATTGACGGGCATATCATTGCGGACGGCGATATGTCGATTAATGGGACAGTATCAGCTACAGGCACTTTGGCGGCGGTGGGAAATATCACGGGAGTTCTTGCCGCAAACTCCTCGCTTGTGGCCCAAGCCGGCCCCAACCAGGAAGTGCTGCCCGTACTGCAGGCCGGCGGCAATTTAAGTTTGAGCGATGTGGGCATGGGCACGGTCATTACGGGCATTATTATCACAGGCGGAAACACGACGCTGACTTCCAACCTGCCCTCCCCGGAGCGCTGGGAGACTTCGGTGAATTACACCGGCGGGATCCTCAGCGGCGGAAACATCACGGTGAATAATGAAAGAGGATTCATTGTGGTTAATGGAGATCCGGAGTTGATGACTTCCTTTGCCCAGGGCGGTAATCTGAAGTTGGGGAAATGGCAGGAGAATTAGAATGCGGCGCAAGGGGAAAATTGTGAACACATCCGCGCGGGGATTTACCTTAATGGAAATGGTAGCGGTGCTGTTTGTTTTGGGCCTGATCGCAGGGCTTAGCTTGCCCAACATTTACAGCGCGATTCAAAACTTCAGATTGAATTCGGCAGCTCGAAAAATGACTGCGGATATTCGTTATGCCCGTGAGATGGCCCTGAGCCGGCATGGCACTTACGGTATTACGGTCAGTGCGGACACGAACACCTACAGCATTTTTTCTTTAAGCGGTAGTACAAAAACGGTTCTGACGGATTCCTGGCGACAGCTGCCGCTGAGTGTGACGCTTGACGGAACTTCGGGATATGCCGGAGTGACGATGGGTACTGTGGATTTGTGCGAGTCGGGCGGCTGTCCACTGGTGGATTTGCGTTTTGATTCTTTTGGAACGCCTTCGGATTCCAGCGGCACGGCCATGGCTTCGAATGCGACCATCCAGCTTCAATCCGGCGGCGTGACGAAAACGGTAACAATTCAGCCAGAAACAGGATTTTGCGAGATTACCTAGAGTGTTTCAGCAGCCACCCGCCACAGGCCGCCTGAGCGGCAGGGAGAAAGTATTTTGAAGGAACATCCGGAACAAGACCCCAAGAAGCCGGCCACGCAAAGCCCCAAAAAGCCGCTTATCGATATTGCCCGGTATGTGATCGAACCTGCGATTTTGCAGCTGGTGCCTAAAGATTTAGCCGCCAAATATTCGCTTATCCCGCTCTACCAGAATGCCCAGGTGCTTTTTGTGGCCATGCATGATCCCAAGGATATTCGCGCGATTGATGCCGTCCGGCATCGCACCAAATTGCATGCCATTATTCCGATGTATGCGCCCAAGGAGGACATTCTTGCGGCCATTGACCGCCATTACGGCTTGCAGCAGAGGGTGCAGGATATTGTTCAGGAAGTGCAAAAAGAAAAACTCGACGAAGCAGAGGTCAGCCCTTCACAGGAAAAGAAAGAAGACCTGCAGCTCATGGCTGAGCAGGCGCCCGTGATCAAATTGGTGAATCATGTGCTGATGCAGGCGGTGCAGGATAAGGCCAGCGACATCCATATTGAGCCCGACGAAAAGGTCCTGCGCGTGCGCTACCGTGTCGATGGGATGCTGCATGAAAAATTCGCTTTCGAAAAAGATTTTGAAAATGCCGTGATTGCCCGCATCAAAATTTCTGCAGGCATGGACATTGCCGAAAAACGCAAACCTCAGGATGGCCGCATCCGGTTTCACCTGGAAAGTAAACAGATCGATGTGCGCGTATCATCACTGCCCACGGTTTACGGCGAAAACCTGGTTCTGCGCCTGCTCGACAAATCGTCCGTTAAAAAAGATCTTAAAAGTCTGGGGATGGACGAAACCATCCGGCGCAATTTCGAGAAATGCGTCCAGGTCCCTTATGGGATTATTTTGGTGACGGGCCCGACCGGCAGCGGTAAATCGACCACGCTCTACGCCGCGCTGAATACGGTTAACGAGATCGGAAAAAACATTGTCACCGTTGAGGACCCGGTTGAATACGAACTTGATTTAATCCGCCAAACCCAGGTAAACCCGAAGGTGGGTTTAACCTTTGCGGCTGGTTTGCGCAGTATTTTGCGCCAGGACCCCGACATCATCATGGTCGGAGAAATTCGCGATACCGAAACCGCGGAGATCGCCATTCAAGCGGCATTGACAGGCCATTTGGTCTTGTCGACGCTGCATACCAATGATGCCTGCGGCGCGGTGACGCGACTGGCAGATATGGGCCTGCAGCCCTTTCTTATTTCCAGCGCGGTGGTTTGCATCATTGCCCAACGGCTTGTCCGGCGGCTTTGCACCGCCTGCCGGGTGCCGTATGCGCCTCCGCCGGCCCTGCTTGCCGAGTTGGGCATTGCAGCCGGCGAAGCGACCTTTTATGAGGCCCATGGCTGTGAGCAGTGCAAGCGGCAGGGGTACACCGGGCGTACGGCAATTCATGAGCTGTTAGTTCTTACGCCGGAACTTCGTGAGAAAATTACAGCTCGCGCGCCGCAGAGCGAGCTTGCCGCCCTGGCCGTCAAGCAGGGCATGAAGTTGTTAAGAGACTCGGGACTTCAGAAAGCCAAACAGGGCGTCACGACGCTGCAAGAAGTTTTGAAAGCCACAACCTAGAGGGTATGCATGCCAAAGTTTTTTTACCGGATTGAAGACACGCAGGGGCGCGGCGCCGAAGGTATGCTCGAAGCGGACTCCGAAGCGATTGCGCGTAAATTTCTGGACGAACGGCACTATAAAGTTTTAGAGCTTTCGTCCAGACGCGAATTCAAGGCCTGGAAAGATTTTAAAGAGAGCCGGGAAAAAGTGCCGCCCGCCGATTTTAACTTCTTTGTCAGGCAGCTGGCGACTCTGCTGAAGGCCGGCGTGCCCATGTTGACGGCGCTGATGACGCTGCGCGACAGCGCCAAAGATCCGGTGCTTAAAAAAACGCTGGATGAAATGTTTAATGACGTGGAGAAAGGCAACAGTTTCTCGGAGGCCATTCAAAAGCATCCCCGTATTTTTAACCGTTTATTCACGGCGACAATCCGGTCCGGGGAAGCCATTGGCGAGCTGGACAATGTGTTGCTGCGGCTTGCGGAGCTGTTAGAAAGAGACTATCAAACCGCTTCTAAAATAAAATCGGCGATGCGTTATCCCATTTTGGCATTCAGCGTTATGACCCTGGCTTTTTTAGCTGCGATGCTTTTTATTATCCCAAGATTTAAAACGCTGTTTTCGGGCTTTGGCGCGGAACTACCGCTGCCGACGCGAATTCTTTTAGGTGCAAGCGACGCAGTGAAACATTACTGGTATTTTGTTTTGGGCGCCGCCGCGCTTGCGTATTATCTCATACGGCGGCACTACAAAACGGAATCGGGCCGTCTTTTTTGGGATGGAGCGATGCTCAGGGTCTGGGTTTTTGGCGATTTTTTTAAACAAGCTGTTCTTTCGCGCTTTACACGTATGCTGGGCATGATGCTCAAGAGCGGGGTCAATATTTTACAGGCGCTCGAGCTTGTCGCGGAAGTGGTCGATAATGCCACTTTGCGGCGTTCGATTCTGAGAGTCCGGGAAAAGGTCAGCCAAGGACATGCGATGGCTGAACAAATGGGGAATGACCCGATATTCCCGACCATCGTCGTTCAAATCGTTCGAGTCGGGGAAGAGTCGGGCAAAATGGACGAGCTGCTCATTCAGATTTCAAGCTTTTATGACTCGGAACTGGATGTCATGACTAAAAATATGGAATCGATGATCGAGCCCTTCTTTATCGTGATGCTGGCCGGCCTTGTTCTTATGCTGGCATTGGGCATTTTCCTGCCAATGTGGAACCTTTATGGGGTGGTTCAGCAGACGGCAACGAGCTAGTTGCTGAAACACTTTTATCATGTTTTTATTTTCATAACTCATTTATTAGATTGTAGTTACGACGTGTCTATGAGTGGTATTGATCATTGGCGATATGAAATGGGTACTAGAGCATTAAAAAATTGTATTGAGAGTGCTTTTTTTAGTAAAAGGTGTGCTATAATCGGAACAGGTAGAAAACAAAACAGGAGGCTAGTTTAATATGACTCTCATTCGTAAAAAACTAAATAAGCAACGTGGTTTTACCCTAATTGAAGTTGTCATTGTGATGGTCATTCTCGGAATTTTGGCGGTTGTCGCTATTCCGAAGTTTGTGGATTTGACGACGAATGCCAAGACCTCGGCGGCTCAGTCGACGCTTGGTGCGATTCGTTCAGTGTTGGCGATTGAATATGCGAAGAATGCAGCCAATGGCGCCGCCGCTTTCCCGGGCTCGCTAGGTGCGGCGAACTTTGCGAATGGTCAGGAGCCCAAGAACAGTCTTACCGGAAAGTCCGGGGTCGAAGCTGTCGCGGCCGCTCCTGCCGGCACGGCAACCTCAGCTACGAAGGGTTTTTGGTACATCGTGGCGACGGGTGTTTCCGGGGCTTATTCTGACGGTACAGTCGATACGAGCACTTGGTAGTCAGATTCTGTTTTTAACAAAAGGCGGGGAGGCTTCGGCTTCCCCGCCTTTTGCATTTTTTGCGAAAATGAGGCCGGTAAGGCCTCGTGACACCTGCGCCTATTGCGCAGGTGCAACGCTTCGGGCGACAAGGAATCGCCCGTATGCGATGGCATGTCGAAACAATCCGTGTTTTGGCGCAAGTGCCGCTGCTAAACAACCGATAAATGTAAACAGAGTTTCCAGCCTATGATCTCAAATTTAAAACAATGGTTTCTGCTGCAAGGGGTGGCTCGCCGCCGCGGAAGGTTTGTGCTTGGCGTCGATCAAGGCACCCACGCGCTGCGTTATGTTCTGTGGGATCGTGAAAGGCAACAAATTGCCGGGTGGAAGAAATTTGATATCGAGTCGGGCGGGGCCGGCGAGCAAAAACGGCGTTCTGTGAGTGAGATCCTGAAAGAGATGGCCCGCGATTTGCCGAAGCCGCAGGTTGCCGCCGTCCACATCCATCTTCAGGGCGAAGCCCTGGTGACAGGTCATTTGGAACTGCCGGACGATGGCAAGCCTGTGGATGCGGCGCGCATTAAAATCGAACTGCGCTCCAAACTTGGGTTTCCGTTAGATCGCGCCGGGTACCTCTGGCGAGATGCCGGATTGCGTGACGGGACTCGATCCAGCGATGACTCCGGAAACCCTGCGGACACCCGGCGTATGCGGACGATTCACTATGCGGCCTGCCAAAAAACATCGCTTGCAGCACTGGTTGAGATGTATGCGGCCGTTTTTGACATGATTCCTGAAATTACGACTCAAGGGTATGCTCAGGAAGGGCTTTTGACAGTGCTGGGAGCCGGCGACCGGCCCGGGGCGGTGGCACTTGTAAGCGGCGGCCGCGGCATCACGAGCATTTCAATTTTTAAGCAGGGTAAATTGGTTTTTGAACGCGAAATTCCGCTGGCCGGGCAGGACATCACGCGCTCCATTTTCATTAATTTTTTGCAGGGCCACGCGATGCGCAGTTCAAGCGATCTTGCGGCTGCAGAGGTGCTCAAGAAGAAAAGCTATGTGCCAGCGCTTCACGGGAATGACCGGGAAGCCGCGGGCAATGCCGAGATCCTTGGGGAAGAGGAAAACCGCAAGCTCTACCTTAGCATGCAGGGCGTTTTGGGGGCGTGGCTTCAGGACTTGCGCCTGTCGTTTGCTTATTTCAACGAGCATTACGACAGCACGCCGATTACTCAGATTTTTCTACTGGGAGGGATGGCGAATCACCGTAACCTGGATCAGTATTTGCGCCGCGAGCTGGATGTCGCGGTGAATCGTATTCGCTGCGAGCCCCGCCCGCTTGCTTTTGCATCCGGTGAGAGCGACAACTCGGAATTTAATGACTTCTTCAACGAGTATGCGACGGCGGCAGCGCTTGCGCTAAAAAAACCGGGTGAGTTCAACCTGGTTCCTGCAGAGGCAAAAGCGTTCGATTGGAGCTTTCTCCTCAAACCGGCATTGCGTGTTTTTAGTGCGGCGGCGCTTATTTTTTGCATCGTGAGCTTTGGGTTTCTTCAGGCACAGGAAATTCATTTCAAACAAGTTAAAACGATTGTGACGCAGCATCGCGGCTTTTTAAAAACCCTGGAAGGGCCGTTTTCAGAAATGAACCGCTGGGAGCAGTTTTTTGCGCATGGGGATTATGGAGTGGTCCCGGCACCGGGTTTTCTGAAGCGCCTGGGCCGGATTACCCCAGGCAACATGATTTTGACGAGCCTGAATATGAATCGGCGGTCTGCCCAGCTTTATCTGGAAGGGACTCTTTACGGGGATGCCAAGAATCGCGCCATTACGCAGGCGGAGTTTACCAAAGCTCTGAAAGAAAGCGGCTGGGTTGAACGGCTGGAAATGCCCGCGTGGGAGCCCAGCGGCTCGGGGATTGATAAGGGGTCGTTTAAAATGACGGGCCGACTTGTCGTAGCGAAGGGCGGCAAATCATGATGCTGCGCATTGCGCCGAAGCAGAAGCTGAATGTTCTGGTTTTTTCGGCACTGGGTTTTTTTCTGGCATTTTCGCTGCTGGTGCTTTTTCCGAAATACAGGGCGGTCCGGAAATTGATCCTGGATGTGCGGGCGGCCGCTGCCGAAAATACGGCTCTTGAAAAACAAATTCTTACCTCTAAAAAATCCGGAACGCGGCTTGAAGATATTCAGAAAAAACTGCATGAGCTGCAATCACGGGTGCCTGACTATGAAGATCTGCCGCATGTGCTGGATGTGGTGGCTTCCAACGCGCAGGCCGGCGGGCTCAAAGTGATTTCACTGCAGGCGCTGGATGAGCAGGCTTCCGCGATGCAAGAACCTGCGGCGTTTCAGGACGGCGGTGTTCCGATTCGTTTTGTGACCGTCGCGCTGCAATCGGAGGGGGCATTTGGCGATATTGGGCGTTATCTTGAAACACTCGGCGAAATGCCGTTTTTTTCTGTGCTGCAGTCCGTGATGCTCAAGAACCCGGAAATCGGTTCTGAGGATAGCAGCAAGGAACCGTCTTTGGCCACAGAGCTCCGCATCGAAGTGCCAATGCGATTTCAGCAAACAAAAGTTTAACGGGAGGTCTTTATGCCGGATGAGAGCGAAGCGCCCAAGCAGGAAACCGCTGGAGTGCGTTTTCTGGAAACCAATCCTGCGGGAACCCGTCAGAAGCAAAACCAGGTCAAGCCCAACCAAAAGTACATGCTTATTGCGCTCATCGCCGTTTTTGGCTTGACCCTTGCGGCCGCACTTTTCAAACCTGCCTCTAAAGCAAAGGGGACTGCGGGCGCTCCCGGGAAAGCGTTCGTACAAGCGCCGATGATCGCCGGCAAGACAGAGCAATTGCCGCCGCCCGCACCGGAAGATACGGAGTCTGCATGGCAGAGCAGTCCATTTTCCGTTGAAAAAAATGGGGGAGATGCCCCCTTGTCTCGACCTGCGCAGCCCGTGCTTTCCGGAATTCTCACTAACCGTTCCGGCAAGGATTATGCCGTGATCGACGAGAAGGTGGTTAAAAAGGGCGACCGTGTTGCCGATAATCTTGTCAAAGAAATCACGGCCGAAACGGTGACGCTTCAGAAGACAAATGGTGAAGAAGTTACGTTGAGTCTCCGTTCGAGCTCCGGCCAATCCAAATAGTCGTAGTTTTTTCTGACGAAAGGTTATTCGCCTGGACACCATGCAAGCTGCGGTTGAAACCTCACCCTTACCCTCTGCGTCCGAACTGGAGTTTATTCGGGAATACGCAGGGCGGCGCAATGCATTTTTTGGGTTTCGTGAAGAGCCTTTCAGCAATACTCCTGATCCTGATTTTTTCTTTATGAGCGCCGGGCATCGTGAAGCGCTTTACAGCCTGCTTTTCGGCATTCAGGAGCGCCGCGGTTTTCTGGTGATTGCCGGTGAAATTGGTGCCGGCAAAACCACGCTCTCGCGGCTGCTTCTGAGGCATCTGCCCGCGGATGTTAAAACGGCCTTTGTGCTGAATCCCAAAATGCCGGCAGCGGCTATGCTGGCCGGTATTGTTCGTGACTTTGGAATTCAAGAAAAAATGCGCACCAAGTCGGCGTGTTTCTCAGCCCTGCAGAAATTCCTCATGGAAGGTGCTGAACGCAGCAAAAATGCGGTGCTCGTCATTGACGAAGCTCAATGGCTGGATCCGCGCGTGCTTGAAGAACTGCGGATGCTTTCCAATCTTGAGACCGTGAAGCAAAAATTGCTTCAGATTGTCCTGATCGGCCAGCCGGAGCTCAAAGAGAAGCTGAGCCAGCCTGCTTTGCTTCAAATGCGCCAGCGTATCGGGCTTTTTTTGCATTTGCGCGCGATGAGCGCTGCAGAAACGCGTGAGTACATTTTTCATCGCTTGAGCTGCGCCTCAGGCGGGCAAGTCAAAATTTCCCTGGACGATGAGCTATTACAGAATATTCATCGCATGTCGCGGGGCATTCCACGGCTTATCAACAGTCTTTGCGACCGTGTGCTGATGGCGGCCTATTTTTCCGGAACGGCACAGCTTACGGCGGCCATTGCCGCGAAGGCTCTGGAGGAGATGAGTTTTGTATGTAGTCAGTTTGGCGAGGTGAACGCATGAGTCTTTTAATGGACACGCTCGAAAAAGCTCAGCGCGATGCAGCCAAAGCCCGCCCTGTTTCTCTAACGCCGGCTGTGTCAACGGCCCCGTTTGTGGCTCCCGCAAAACCCGCGGTGATTTACAAACCGGACCGGCCGGAACAGCGGTTAGCTGATGCCTCAAAAGAAACGGCGGTTGTTTCGCTGACCGCGCTGGTGGTAGGAATCTGTGTGGCCGCTTTTGCGGCCGTGGGGATTCGTTCGCTCAATCAAACGCCGGCATTTTTATCGGCCATGCCGCGCGAAGTTTCCGCAAAGGCCGGGGTTTCCGCGGTACCCAATCTGCCGGTGCTTCAGGGCATTGTGCGCAACGGCAGCAGCGCTTTTTGCCTGATCAGCGGGCAGATTTACAGACCCGGGGATCTGTGGCAGGAGTATCTGGTTCAATCGGTTAACGATGGCGCCGTTGTTTTTCTGCATCCGGACGGAAAGACGTTCACATTGCGGCTAAAATCCTGAAAATATTGCTGAGTCGGCTCTGCTTATGCAGGCTATGAAGGAGTCTTATGGCGAATAAAAACATTCGGATACTTTTGGCGGGCTTGCTCGTGCTGGCGCAATGGCCTGCACAGGGGTGGACGGCTCTTTCTCCGGCGGAGGCGGCAGCTCCTGTCGCGGAGTCTGCCCAGGAATCTGTGCCGGTGGTCACCGGAGGCGAGAACGATCTGATTTCCATCGAATTCCATGACGCCGATATTCAATCAGCGTTTAAAATTCTGGCGCTCAAAGGCAACGTCAATATCGTGGCCAGTCCGGATGTGCAGGGAAAGATCACGATGGAGTTGACCGATGTTCCCTGGCTGAGCGCTTTTGAAACCATTGTGAATACTTATGGGTTCGGCTATGAAAAGAAAAACAACATCTACCAAATTCTTACTGCGGAGTCGATGCAGGCGAAACTAGCCGAAGAAAAAAAGACTGGCCGCCAGGTTTTTACGCTGGATTATGCGTCCATTGATCAAGTGACTGCGGCGTTAAAGAAAAATCTTGCGACCGGCGCAGTGGTTGAGCCGATTTTGGGGTCAAATCAAATCGTGATTAGCGATGATGTCGCGAATCTTGAGGCAGTCGGAAAACTGATTGCGGAGATCGACCGCAAAATGCCGCAAGTTCATATCGAGACCAAGATTGTCAGAACGACTTTGAACAAAGGCGAGCAAATGGGGATCGATTGGAATCCGGCGGTGGAGGTTCGCGGGTCAAAAAGACCTTTCACCTATCCTTTTTCACCCAAATCAACGGGCCGTTTTTTGAGCAATAAATCATTTTTACCGATTGGACAGACGGCTTCGGAATCGACGGTGAGCACGACCTCAGGGGGCGGGCAGAATACTTCAACAGAGCAAGATTTCCCTACAGGGGTGTCGCAGGGATTTCCGTTTGTACAGCCGGAAGAATTCAAATTCGGCACCGTGGATTTTAACCAGTTCTCGGCGATGTTTAACATGTTGACCACCCGGCAAAGCACCAAGATTATTTCCAATCCGCGCATCGTGGTTATGAACCACCAGGCGGCGCAGATTCAGGTGGGAGATGAGATCGGCATTCCGACGCTTGAGCGCAATGAAACCACCGGAGCTTTCGAAGTGACGGGTTTTGAAAGCCGCAATACCGGCATCGTTTTGAAAGTCACGCCGCACATCAGCAAAAAAAGCGATGTGATGCTGAAGGTGCGTCCGGAAGTCACCAAGTTTCTGGGTTTTGAGCCGATTACCAACACCAACCTGACCAGCCCTCACTTTGAAACCGTGGTCGCAGAAACAACGGTGATTGTGCACAGCGGAGATACGCTTGTGATCGGTGGTCTCATCAGCGATGAGGATTCGCAGGAACAGAACAGAATTCCTTATCTGAGCCGTATTCCGGTGGCGGGCTGGATGTTCAAGAAACATAACCCCAGCAAGGTGCGGACTGAAACAATTTTTTTTATCACGGTCACGCTGGCGGATGATGTTTACAACAAAAAGGCTTTGAAAGATTGGGATAAATCTCAGAAAGATTTTAAGAAAGAACGCAAGGAAGCCAAAGACGAGTTTGACAATAAAAAGCCCGCAAAACCGCAGGCTAAAAAGGCCGGAAAATGAGGCCAGGGGGCCGGCTCGCAGTTCTGATACTGGTGGTTTTTTTAACAGGGGCTGCGGCGTTTGTGCATGCGGCTGAAGAACGTCTTACGCCGGATCAGAAGCTGGATGCGATTGAGGCGAAGCTGGCACGGCTTGAGGACACCCAGAAAAAAATTTTAGAGAAGCTGGATCAGTTGTCTGAAGAACACCGCCAGCTGCGGTATATGGTTCACAAGCGTTAGTTTTGCTGATTGAAGGAGAAGCCCATGCGAAAACTTGCAGGATTATTCACTTTGATGTTGTTTGTCTGCGGCTGCCTGAGCACCGGCCCGCGTCAATCTACAGTTTACAAAATGTCCTATGACCAGACGTATGAGACGGTGATTACGGCGCTGGACAGTATGCCGGGATGGCGCTTGTCAAGCACGGATCAAATGAAGGGCTTGATTGCCGTCGAAACAGGCGGTTATTTATCTCCCCGGCGTGAAGTGAAACTCATTGTGAAGCGCGTAGAGCCTTTTCGCACGGCCGTAGAATTGTATCAGGGAAGCGTGTTTGCATCAGAGCGGAAGCTTTTTGATGTGATCGAGCGGCGCGTCCGGGAAAAAGCGGATACCTCCCCAAGCTAACCCTCAAGCGCTCGTCAAACGGCGGGCCATATCTTCCTCATCCAGAGCGTAGAACGCCGCACTTTCTTTAGAAATCACGCCTTTTTTGACCAGCTCCAGCAGCTGATTCTGCACCGAGACCATGCCGTGTTTGGCCCCGGTCTGGATTTCGTTGGCAATGTGGAAAGTCTGTCCTTTGCGGATCAGGTTTTGAATCGCAGGCGTGAGAACCATCAGCTCAAAAATGGCAATGCGGCCCGGCTTGTCGAGGCGTGGGATCAACTGCTGCGAAATGACCGCAATCAAGTTCGTGGAGAGCTGCAGGCGGATTTGATTTTGCTGATGGCTTGGGAACACATCGACAATGCGGTCGATCGTGCGTGCGGCGCCGAAGGTGTGCAGGGTTGAAAAAACCAAATGGCCGGTTTCCGTGGCAAGCAATGCCGTTTCAATCGTAGCGAGGTCGCGCATTTCTCCCACGAGAATCGTGTCAGGATCCTGCCGCAAGGCCTCGATCAGCGCTTGCGAAAACGCGGGCGTGTCCTCGCCGATTTCCCGCTGAGTGATGATGGATTCCTTAGGCGTATGTACGTACTCGATCGGGTCTTCGATGGTGATGATGTGCTGGTCATCGCGGCCATTGAGATCGTCGATCATGCTGGCCAAACTGGTTGATTTACCGGAGCCCGTCGGGCCGGTGACCAGAATGAGGCCGTGATTACGGTGAATGAGTGTTTTGACGACTTCCGGCAGGCCCAGCTCTTCCATCGAAAGAATTTTGCTCGGGATGCGCCGCAGCACCAGTGCGTCTGATTTTTTTTGCTTGAAAAGCGACACGCGAAAACGCTCGCCATTTTCAAAACCATAAGCAAATTCCGAGCAGCGTTTCTCTTCGTAGCCTTTTAAAATTTTTTCGCCGCCTAAAAATTGAATACAGGCCCGGATGTCAGCGTCAGTCAGGGGGGCAGGATCAGGCTGAATCAACGAGCCGTGGATGCGGTAAGACGCCGGTTTTCCGCCGGATAGATGGATATCAGAAGCATTCTTCTCAATACAGACTTCCAGTAGCTTTTTAGGATCTGCCATGTATAACGCCCTCTAGCTTCTTTGATTAAAATATAACATACGCATTCAAAAATAACAAGTTTTGCCGTGCGGCCATGGCATCCACTTCAAAAAAGCATAGATTCCCCGCCACAGCGGGCAAGCCGCCAAAACATTGCGGGAATAACACAGCGCCAACAGCGCTGCGTACAAGACAGTCCATGCCGCCGTGCAGGGGCGGGAATGACACAGCGCCAACAGCGCTGAAAAGCTGCGGGCGCGGCGCGTAAGGCCCCATACGCCTCTAGGCAATTATCGGACATAGACAGAGGCGTGTTCAAAAACAGAGCCATTGTAATTCTGATAAAGCTAAAGCGCGGTACAAAAGTTGTGATAATATAAACGGCATTTTCAGACCACTGCAGTTATTTCCAAAAACAGGAGCAGGTATGAAGCGTCACTTGGACGATGAGCTCAAGAAAATAAAAGAGAAACTTTTCAAAATGGCCGGGCTTGTCGAAGAGGCCATTCGCGATGCCGCGACAGCTCTTTTTGAACGGGACATTGAGCGCGCCCGCAACGTGATTCTTAAAGACCAGAACATCAATATTTACGAGATAGAGATTGATGAATTAGGGCATGAGCTAATCGCGCTTTACCAGCCGGCCGCGGTGGACTTGCGTCTTATTACCATGGTTCTTAAAATGACCGGAGATCTTGAGCGTATGGGCGACCAGGCTGTCAATATTGCCGAGCAGGCGATGGTCGTCAATCAGCAGGCGCCGATCAAGCCTTATCAGGATTTGCCGCGCATGGCAGAAGTTTCAAGTGAAATGGTGCGGCGCGGGCTGCATGCATTCATGACGCGCGATGTCGAGGAAGCCAAACAGGTTCTTGAAATGGATGATGCCGTCGATCAGCTTAAGGATAAGATTTATGAGGACGTGCAGCAGTTGATGGAAAGCAACCCTGCGGTTATCCGTATGGGGGTCAGTCTTATCATGATCGCCCATAATCTCGAGAGAATCGGCGATTTGGCGACCAATATTGCCGAAGACGTCATCTATCTTAACCGCGGTATTGATGTACGGCACCACATCCGCGAGCGCCGCACGGATTAAGCATTGCTTGCAACCCGTTTGGCCGCGGTGAGATAGGGGCAATCTGGACAAAGATTAACGCTTGCGGTATCATTACCCTTCGCTTTTAACCTCCTCCGCCTCTCGGGTGAAGTCTTATCCGATTCTTTTTTGCAGGCAGGGGTGTCAACCCAGACAGGTGAAAAATCATGGCACTCAGAGATGAATGGATTCGTAAACGCGCCGGCGACGCCAATCAATCGCAGATGCATTATGCCCGCAAAGGCGTGATCACCGAAGAAATGCAGTTTGTGGCGCGACGCGAAAATCTGACGCCGGAATTTGTGTGTGCTGAAGTCGCCCGCGGACGCATGGTCATACCGGCCAATATCAATCATCTTAATCTTGAACCGATGTGTATCGGGATTAACTCCCGCTGCAAAATCAACGCCAACATCGGCAATTCTGCGATTTCCTCCGACATTCAAAAAGAAAAAGACAAGCTGGCGCTTGCGGTGAAGTTCGGTTCAGATACCGTGATGGATCTTTCCACCGGCGCGAATCTGAATGAAACGCGCGCTGTCATTTTGAAACACAGCGTGGTGCCCGTCGGCACGGTGCCTATTTACCAGGCGCTTGAAATGGCCGGCGGCCGTCCGGAAGATTTAACGCCGGATTTAATGTTCGAAGCCATTGAATACCAGGCCAAGCAGGGTGTGGACTACATGACGATTCATTCGGGCGTTCTGATGGCGCATCTGCCGCTTGTGGCGCACCGCATTACCGGCATCGTCAGCCGCGGCGGGGCGATTCTGGCGCAGTGGTGTCTCAAGCATCAGAAAGAAAATTTTCTTTATACGCAGTTTGACCGCTTGCTTGAAATCTGCAAGCGCTACGACGTGACGATTTCTCTCGGCGACGGCTTGCGGCCCGGCTGCCTGGCGGATGCCAGCGATGCGGCGCAGTTCGCGGAGCTCGAAACCCTGGGCGAATTGACGCTCAAGGCCTGGGAGCAAGACGTGCAGGTCATGGTTGAGGGACCGGGACACGTGCCGATGGATCAAATTCCCATGAACATTGAACGGCAGATCAAAGCGTGTCACGAAGCGCCGTTTTATGTGCTCGGACCGCTTGTAACGGATATCGCTCCGGGCTATGACCACATCACTTCTGCGATCGGCGCGGCGATTGCCGGCCAGGCGGGAGCCGCGATGCTCTGTTACGTGACGCCGCGCGAACATTTGGGTTTACCCGATCTCGACGATGTGAAGCAAGGTGTGATTGCCTACAAAATCGCGGCGCATGCCGCCGATGTGGCGCGAAAACGCCCCGGGGCGCGTGACCGTGACGATGAGCTTTCGCGCGCGCGCTTTACGTTTGACTGGAAAAAGCAATTTGCGCTTTCGCTCGATCCCGAACATGCGCAGGCTTTGCACGACGAAACCTTGCCGGACGATTATTTCAAAGACGCCGAATTCTGCGCCATGTGTGGCCCCAAATTTTGTTCCATGCACTTGTCGCAGGAACTGACCCAGCTTGGCAAACAAACCCAGGCGGGCCGCGAAGAAATTAAGGAAAAAAGGAGAGAGAAGCTTCTGCAGGCTTGAGTGGCATGTCATCCCCGAAATGTTCTGTCGGGGATCTTTGTCAAAAAATTTTAGATTCCCGCCAAAAACATGCGGGAATGACACAAGGTTGGTTATGTCAAAAACAATCTACGCTTCCATTGAAGATGAGATCAGGGCGCTCAAAAAAGAGCGCAATGCCATCATTCTGGCGCACAATTACCAGATCGGTGAAATCCAGGACATTGCGGATTTTACCGGCGACTCGCTGCGTCTGGCACAGGAAGCCCGCAAGACCTCTGCCGATGTGATTGTGTTTTGCGGCGTACATTTCATGGCGGAAACCGCAAGCATTCTGTGCCCGGACAAAAAAGTCATCGTGCCCGATATCGAAGCCGGCTGTTCCCTGGCCGACATGATCCGGCCTGAGGATGTGCGTGAATGGAAAACGCGCCACCCGAAGGGTGCGGCGGTCTGCTACATCAATACGTCAGCCGAAGTGAAGGCCGAATGCGATTACTGCTGCACGTCTTCCAACGCGGTCAAGATTGTCAGCGCGATTCCGCGCGAGCAGGAAATTCTTTTTGTGCCGGATTTTTTTCTGGGCACTTACGTGAAAAACGAAACCAAGCGCGAGAATATGGAGCTTTGGCGCGGGTACTGCCCGACGCATGTGCTCATTCAGTCGAGCGAAATCAATAAGCTGCGCGAGGAGCATCCGGGTGCGGAGTTTTTGATGCACCCCGAATGCGGCTGTCTGACGAAATCCATGCATTTAGCTGACCGGATTCTTTCGACCGAGGGCATGGTGCGCTACGTGCGTGAGTCCAAAGCCGAAAAGTTTATTATCGCAACGGAACTTGGCATTCTGCACCGCATGCAGAAAGACAATCCCGAAAAAACGTTCATTCCCGCAAGCCCGCAGGCCATTTGTCAGTACATGAAAATGAACACCATGGAAAAACTTGCCGATGCGCTTGAGCACCTGCGTTACGAAGTCAAAGTGCCCGCGCCGGTTCGCGAACGCGCATTGCGCTCGATTGAACGCATGCTGGAGCTCTCATGAGAGAATCGACGGTAAAAATCGAACGGCGCAAAACCCGCCAGGTCAATGTCGGCGGGGTCACGATTGGCGGCGATGCGCCGGTGCGCATTCAGTCCATGACCACGTCGCATACTCGTGACGTGGAACAAACGGTCGATCAGATTCAGCAACTGACGGAAGCCGGCTGTGAGCTGGTGCGCGTGGCCTGCCCGACCGAGGAAGATGCCCGCGCCCTGGGTCGTATTAAATCCCGCATTTCCATTCCGCTGATCGCGGACATTCATTTTAATCACCGTTTCGCGTTGATCGCGCTTGATGAAGGCGTGGATAAATTGCGTTTGAATCCGGGCAACATCGGCAAAAAAGAGCGTACGGTCGAAATCGTACGTAAGGCCAAGGAACGCAAGGTTCCGATCCGGATCGGCGTTAACGGGGGATCGCTCGAAGAAGATTTAATGCAAAAGTTCGGCCCCACGCCGGAAGCTCTTGTCGAAAGCGCGCTGCGTCACATTCGTATTCTCGAAGAACTGGATTTTCAGGACATCATTGTGTCGCTCAAAGCCTCGGATGTGCCGCCTATGATCGAATCCTACCGCCTCGCCAGCCAGAAATTTGATTATCCTCTGCATCTGGGTGTCACTGAAGCGGGCACGCTGCAGCGCGGCAGTATTTACAACGCCATCGGCATCGGAGCGCTGCTGCATCAGGGCATCGGCGATACGATCCGCGTTTCGCTGACCGCCGAATCGGTGGAGGAAATCAAAGTTGCCAAAATGATTTTAGAAGCGCTGGGCTTGCGCAAGGGCGTGCGCGTGGTGTCCTGCCCCAGCTGCGGCCGCGCGGAAGTCGACGTGTTCAAGCTGGCCGGCGAAGTGGAAGACCGCGCCATGAAACTCAAAGAACCGCTGACCATTTCTGTTCTCGGCTGTGTCGTCAACGGACCGGGCGAGGCGCACGAATCGGATTTTGGAATCACCGGCGGCAAAGACAAGGGCATGATTTACATTGACGGCAAACAGCACCGCGTGGTCGGTGAAAAAGAGCTGGTGGATCAGCTCTTTGAAGAAATCAAAACGCGCCGGCCTGAAGCGGTTGAAAACAAAGAACCCGCGTCCTCCAAACCCGCAGCATGATGCAAAGAATCGATTTTGCACCTTTTGAAGACATCTTCGACAAAGTGACGGCGGGCGAACGCCTCAGCTTTGAAGACGGCGTGCGGCTCTACCGCACACAGGACATCGCGCTGCTGGGTACTCTGGCCGATATCGTCCGCAAACGCCTCAACGGCAACCGCGTTTTCTACTCCGTTAATCTGCACATGAATCACACCAATGTCTGTGTCCTGCGCTGTCTTTTCTGCGCCTTTGCCCGGCGGCCCGGCGAAGAGGGCGGCTACACGTTTTCTACGGAAGAAATCGGCGACAAGGTCAAGACCGCGATTGAAAAATGGGGCATTAACGAAGTGCATATTGTGGGCGGACACAACCCGGATCTTGGCCTGGATTATTACATCCGGCTTTTTGAGACGATTCGCAGTATCAGCCCAAGTATTTATATCAAAGCTCTGACGGCTCCTGAAATTGACGATTTGGCGGTGCGTACGGGTGTTTCGCACGCAGAGATTTTGCGCACGCTTAAGCAGGCGGGGCTGGACGGCATGCCCGGCGGCGGCGCGGAGATTTTTCATCCTGTGACACGGCGCAAAATCTGCGCCGATAAAATTTCGGCCGATGTCTGGCTGGCCGTGCACCACGAGGCGCACCGGCTGGGGCTGCGCACGAACGCCACGATGCTTTATGGCCATATTGAAACCGATGAAGACCGCGTGGATCACGTCATTCGCTTGCGTGAACTGCAGGATGAAACACACGGGTTTTATTCGTTTATTCCGCTGGCCTATAACGCCGAAAATACGCCGATGGGAAAAATCGGCGAAGCGGGCGGTTTTCTCGACCTCAAGGTCTACGCTGTTTCGCGTCTGCTTTGTGACAACATTCCGCACCTTAAAGCTCACTGGATTACGACCGGTCTTAAGATGGCGCAGGTTTCGCTGTCTTTCGGCATCGACGACCTGGGCGGCACGAACCTGAATGAAAAAATCGTGCATGAGGCCGGTTCCGAAACGCCCGTTGATTTAAGCCGCGAAGAACTTGAGCGCCTCATCCGCAACTCCGGTTTTGAACCCTGCATGGTCGACAGCTCCTATCAATTCGTTGAAACCGCCCGATAACACCAACGTTCTCATTTGTCATCCTGCCCCTCGCAGGAGCTCGGGACTGGATGTACTCACCGCTGTTAGCGGTGTGTCATCCTGATTCGCCTGCTTGCCCGCCGCGGCGGGCGCCTTGCAGGACGAAGAAGGATCTCTAAGCCGGATACCTTTTCTCTCTTGAAAGATCAATGGCAGGTTTTATAATACCGCGATCAGGTTGCTGACATCCCGGCATACGAGTGGGTTCCTAAGCCCTTTGCATGGGCGGGGGGTTCGGCGCAAAAATCGGACAAATCCTTCACCTTCCAAGGAAGCATGGCTCCATTCGGGGTCGATACGATTTACCTCTCAATACACGGAGAGGATTCGTATGGCTAAAAATTCACCTCTTATCTCACAGAATTCAATCGAACAAAAAATTTTGCTTATACGCGGACATCGTGTGATGTTTGATCGAGACTTGGCAATGCTTTATGGTGTTTCTACGAAAGCTTTGAACCAAGCTGTGAAAAGAAACTCTGAACGCTTTCCCGAAGACTTCATGCTGCAGCTTACTAAGCACGAGATGAAAAATTGGAGGTCACAGTTTGTGACCTCCAATTCGAGTAAAATGGGTCTTCGCCGGAGACCCTACGCATTTTCAGAAAACGGGGTTGCGATGCTTTCCAGTGTGTTGCGCAGTCCTGCCGCAATTCAGGCCAACATCCGGATTATGCGGACGTTTACTTACCTTCGGGAGATGGCTCAATCGCAGAAAAAAATATGGGAAAAGATTGAGGCCATGGAGCGGAATTACGACAAACAGTTTAAGATTGTTTTTGATGCTTTGAGACAGCTGTTGGAGCCTCCGGTGAAATCAAAGAAGCCCATCGGATTTTATCCTTAATCAGTTGCTTAAGGGAACTGTTATGAAAATCGTATGCATTTCGGACACTCACGAAAAACACAGGCAATTAAAATTACCCAAGGGGGATGTTTTGATCCATGCCGGTGATTTTACCTGGGTTGGAAAAGAGAAACCAACTTTGGATTTTCTTGACTGGTTTGAGTCGCAGCCCTTTAAACATAAAATCCTTGTTTCTGGGAATCATGATTTCTATTTCGAGCACGGCAGGAACTTAGAGCAGCTTAAAGGGCGAAGTTTCCATTATCTGTTCAACAGTGAGCTTGTGCTCGGCAAGATCAGGATTTGGGGGAGCCCATTTACCCCTGAATTTATGAATTGGGCTTTTATGGGGACGCCGTCAACTTTAAAACCTGTATGGGATAAAATCCCAATGGGTTTGGACATTCTCATTACTCACGGCCCGCCGTTTCGAATATTAGATAGAACCAGAGACGGCTTGAGCGTGGGGTGCCCGCTATTGCTGGAAGCCATTAAAATGGCAAAGCCGAGATTTCATGTCTTCGGCCATATTCATGAAGGCTATGGGCTGCGTGAAAAAAACGGGACTACTTTTATCAACGCGTCTCTTTGCAATGCGAGCTATGACTTGGTAAATAATCCGGTTGTTATTGATATTTAGCAGCCCCTGCGAATAAAAAATCGATCATTCTGCAACGGGCCAGACGATAAGTATGATGCCCCTGGAATTACAGATGCCTGCTTGGGGCAGGAGCTTAAACCTCGATAGCTTTTTTACCATGAAAGAGTAAAATGGCGACATTGTCATCGTCATCCCCGCCCTCGATTAAACCATTCGAGAGTGAACTCCAGCGGGGATCTGGGAATAAGACTAATGCCCTCGGATCTGCAATGGAAATTGTGATATACTTTCGTCGCGTGCAATTAAAGATTCAATAAACGAACAATTAGTCCGATAACCATTCTATGAGTAAAGACGAAATTCTTGAAAAGATCCGTGCGAATAGAGACGTTCTGAAACGCCTCGGCGTCAAGCGCCTCGCCTTATTCGGCTCGCATGCACGCGGCCAGGCGCATGCAGCGAGTGATCTTGATTTTCTTGTGGAATTTGACAAGAAGACGTTTGATGCGTATTTTGATCTTAAAGAATTTTTAGAGAATCTTTTTCAGCGTAAAGTGGATCTTGTGCTGCCTGATGCCATCAAACCCCGCCTGCGCCCCACCATTTTGGGCGAACTTGTCGATGCCGCGTGATTACAAGGTTTATCTCGACGATATCCTTCTAGCAATCCAGCGGATTCAAACCTACACCGCAGGCTATACCAAAGAAAAATTCTGCGATGACATGCGCACGATTGATGCCGTTGTCAGAAATCTTGAGGTCATCGGCGAAGCGGTCAAACATATTCCGCAGGAAATCCGCAATCAAAGGACTGAGATTGAATGGAGGAAAATAGGCTCTTTGCGGGATATCCTTGCCCATGAGTATTTCGGCGTTGATCTCGAAATAATCTGGGATGTCGTTGCAAACAAAATTCCCGGGCTCGAAGAACAAATCCGGAAGCTGCTGTAATTTCCTCTGTGTGTCATCCTGCCCCTCGCAGGAGCTCGAGACAGGGTGTCCTCACCGCTGTTACCGATGTGTCATCCTGGGCATAAAGGTCAAAAAGTGTTGCTACTTTGGCTTGTTTTTGAGGTAGCAATACCATTTAAGATATTGGATTTTATGTTGCTCAGAAAGTCCCCTATGATTTCTGTATTGATGTTTTAGTCGTGAGAAAAAATTTTCTAAATAAATTGGTTGTTGCCGCGACCATTTGATCTTTGACAAAGTAAAACATATCAGGC
>Ga0154324_111_pt3 | contig 27644 bp, 12 predicted proteins | sample RifGroA2_FD_115852 | JGI IMG/M metagenome (GOLD analysis project Ga0154324, IMG submission 115852) | Omnitrophica bacterium GWA2_52_12 | reverse complement strand
AAATCTTCAAGAAATCCCTGCCGGTAATGTTCGCGCTCATCATGGCGCGGATCCAAAGATTCCGGTGTTCCTGAAACGGAAGGGCGAATACGAACATAGTTAAGCCCCGCTGCCAGCGCCTGGGCGCGCACACCGTCGGTATGAAAACCGCCGGTGACGATCACGGCCTGCGAGGCATGCGCGTGAGCTATCGCCTCTGCTGCATTTTGAATAAACGCGTGTTCGCGCGCTTCGGCGCCGCGGTAAAAATCAAGCGCGTGGTCAATCCACTCACCCGCCCGCGCATCGGCCACCCACACGGCCCCGGCATTTTTAAAACGCTCCGCCAGCCGCGCTGTTTCAAAGTCCTGTGCCCGATTTTTTATTTTCTCGTAATCCGTGCGGGCCAGCCCGCCTGAAAGCATTTTTGCCAACATTTCAAGGTCGCGAGCCAAGGACAATAGCGTAAAAGCCTGGGAGATTGCTTCGTCAGCCTTCGGCTTCCTCGCAATGACGAGTGAGGGTTTGGGTTCTTGGGGGCTTATGAAACCGCTTCTAGTGCCTTCTCCCGATAACTGATTTTCTATTTTTTCGGTGAGGTTCTGGATCTCCGCAGAAAAAGTCTCGGAACGCAGTTCATCGGCAAACGCGAGTTCTTCCAAAAAAGGTTTGAGCGCTTGCATCACGCGCGGATGCGAGCAAATGTCTGAAAGCGCGCAGGCTTGTTCCGTTTTCCAGCGCGTTTCCCCGTAGCGCGCCATACCGGGTTTGGCCCTCAGGATTTTTTTCAGCGCCGCGAGGGTTTTAAGTCCCGCCGTATCATGTTTGTAAACCAGTTCGAGTTCATTGAAAGCGCCCGGTGCTTTCAATGCGTCATGTTCATGTAGGGGCAATTCATGAATTGCCCCTACGGAAGAACCTTGGAGCGGGGCCCTGGCACCTTCTTCATGCGCTTTTAGGCGATGCCAGCGCACAAGCATCGGCCAGTCTTTTTGCGATGAGGGATGTGCCAGATCGATGCCAAGTTGTGTACGCGCCTGCCCTTCCAAGGCGCTCAACCAGGTTTCAAGCGGCAGTGTGCCCGCCTCAAAAGCTTCCTTTTCTTTCAAAAAATCCCAGAGCGGCCCCGGCAGCTGCGCGGCCATTTGCGTTTGCAGCGACTGTTTTAAGCGGCGCTGCCAAACTCCGGCCTGCTCGCGTTTTTTTAAAATACTTTTAAAGGCCGCGCGATTGCGGCGATAAAGCGCGGCGTCCTCAATCCCGTAGCCGCTTGCTCCCCGCTGACGCATGAGAAAATAAGCCGCCCCGCTCATGCGTCCGTGGCGCATGCGCATACGGCCGATTTCCGCATCCCACTGCGGCCGGCCAAAAAGACGATCGAGCTGAGGCTCTAGCGGGCCGGCGGCGCCTTCCAGCAAAAAAAGTTTAACGCCCTGGCGGCGGTAGAGAGAGTGGAGTGTGCGGCTGAGTTTTTTGGCCGAAGATTCAGACCCGTGGGCCGTTTCGACGTGAATCAAAAACGGCCTGGGCTGTTTGGGGTCTTGCGGAACCAGACGCACTTCTTCAAGCGCTCCGAGACGCGCCGGCCAGGACGGCAGGCTCTCAAGCATTTGCCGCGGAGAAAGCATGGCCGGCAAAGCAGACGGCGCCGGAGCCGCAACCGCACGTGTCGAAGCTCCGTCACTCAGCGTCATTAAATAGGCTGTGAGTGTCACAGCAGCCGTCAATTTCTTAAAACGCAACACAGCCTCCTAGAGAAAAAGATTTACCCCGTTGTTGCCCCCCCCGAGGCGGGCAACAAATGCATCAACATACATAAATCGCACTGATTTGTAGGGGCAATTCATGAATTGCCCCTACGGAAAAACATTGCCGTTGGCAATGACAAATAAAGGTCAGCAAACATTACGCGGCAGATTCCACGGTCCGCGCATGCAGCATGGCATTCACCAGAGAGGCGAAGCGGCCCTCAGCCCCCAGCGGAATAAAGGCGCTTGAAAATCCGCGTTCGCGGACTTGCACTTTAAAAACATCCGGCAGAACATCACGAAGCTGTGAAGGCGCCGCGCGCAGTCCCAGAAACCGTGAGAAACTTTCCCGCAATTTGACGCCGCGCACTTTTGGGGTACGCACCACGAGCCCGTCATCCGCCTGTAAAGCCGCGTAGCGGTTAAGTACGCCTTCATCCACATACGGCAGCACAAGCAGCGGCAGCGCCGCTTGTCCGGGTTCTGCTTGAGCCGCCTGTCTTAGCGAAGCGGCTGATTTAAAAATTGATTTGAGTTCATTTAAAGTCGGAAGCGCCCCGTGGAACGTTGCGTATTCCGGACTGACACCGGGAGGTAATCTAAGTTTGGCGAAATGATTGCGGCCCACCGTCTCCTCGCGTTCAAGCGAGTCTAAAACCACGACGCGGCTGCCCGGCAAAAGATCCATCAGGGCGGGATCGATTTGCGGAACCTTGCCATCAACGCTGACAAGCACCACCGTCTTGGGCCGCTCTACCGTCTCTTGCGAGGTCACAAGCGCCGCCATTTTTTGTTTTGTTTCGGCTCTGGGTACGACTGGCTGGGTTTCTTCCGGAGCGGCGTCAGACTGACCAAAAAACCGCTCCCGAACCTGGTCAGGGAAACGTTCGCTCAGGGCCCGCTCCACGGTCCGCGAGGCCGCAAAAAATCCGGTCGAAAACACAAACTCCGCATTGCGGCCCTGATTCGCTAAATATTGATCCAGGCCCAATTCGCTCTCTGTAAATCTCATTTCCGAACGGCGCTTGAGCGTTGATTCCCATTGACGCGCCAACTCTAGCGTTTTCTCAAGATCGTCCGCAGCGGCATCCCCAGACGCGTTGCTCAATCCTCTTAAACCGCTAATCAGTTGAATCAAACCAGCTTCAAGAACACCGGGTTCATCCTCCGTAAGAATGGCCGCTATTCTTTGAAGCCGGTCGCGCAAAGTTCCCTGCGTCTGCGTATCAATCACATCACCCCCCCAGCGATCAACTTGGTTGATGACCGCTGAAACAACGACTTCAATCTCTCCATTTAAATCATCCAATGTTTTGGGTGCTCGCATTTCAGAGGCGGCGACCCCGCGGGCGGGATGCAACGGGTGATCCGCCCCATGTTTTTCTCTTAAAAATTTAAGCTGCTGCCGGATATCCGCCAAACGGGTCCGGTAATAAACTACGCGTTCTTTAAGCCCGCGCTCACGCGCCTTGCGCTGCAGCTCCCGGTAATCACGGATGAGCTCTTCCAAAAATCTCTGCGCGTAGTAATAGGCATAATCGCCGCCCTCAAGAAAAGGCTTGGCATTGCTTTGTTCTTTTTCCGGCAGCTCGTGCAGCGTAATATCCTCGATGGTTTCACCGCCGGCCTCATCCACCTGCGGTCTCTTGAGATCGCGCCGCTGTTTCAAATCAGTAATCTCACCGGCCAAATCACCGATTTCCTGCTGCAGCCTGGAAGCCGCCTCTTCGTTGGCGGAGGTAATTTCCCCAAGATCATTCAACTTTTTCTCCAGCTTTTTTTTGTCTTTCTCCGCATCTTTGAGATCTTTGGAGAGACTCGCCAGCGTTTCTTTATAACCAAACCGGCGCAAGCCGGTTAAGCGCCCCTCGGCATCGCGCATAAAATGCGTAATGACTCCCCCCAGCCCGTTATAGCCCTCAGACAAATCATGATCGCCGTTGATAATTCCGCCCACAAACCCGAAAATCCAATAGGGCGCCTTGGCATCGCGCATTTTGGTCAAATCAATGTGGCCGACATGCATCAAACCGTTGCGCGGGTCGTAATCTCTGGCGTGAAACGGAGAAGCGGCCGCGTAGGAATAGGCCGCAGGCCCGCCCTTGTCGACAAATTTCTGGAAAGCGGCCGGTTTAAGGTAGGCCGTTTTGTCTGAATACCAGTTATTTAAAATACGGAACGCTTCCCCTACTTCGCGCTCCATTTCCGCGCGAAACTCCGTCGTATTTGGAATCGCGGTGAACTTTTCAAAAAAGCGCCGGATGTCATACTGCATGCGCTCAATCGCCGCCAAGCCCGGCAGGCCTTTGTACTTCACATTAAAATCCAGGGAGTCTTCCTCGATCGGAATAATGCCGTGCAAATAGGCGTTGCCATACGCATCCAGATGGACCAGCCGCAGATGCTGAAGATTCCATAGAGCGGTCTCTACCACCATGGAATTACTGCGGTAATTCTCAGGAGTCACCAGTTCAACATCTAAAACCGGCGCAAGACTCCCGGAAATAAGCTCGCTCAGCGCCGTTATCTGCGCTTTGATTTTATCCAAATATTGCCTGGCGTATCCGGCCGTCAGCGGAAAAGTGGTCGGCACGCGAAATTGCGGGACTTGCTCCGAAAAGCGCCCTTGGGCCGCGAGACTTTCATTGGATTTGCGAATGGCTGTGTTTTTTGCTTTCAGCTCCTCAATCTCCGCTTTTCTAGTCTTCACATCCTCATGCGCCGAAAATACCGCCGCCTCAATGCTGTTAAAAAGCCGGCCCTGTGCCAGGTTCGCCAGAAGCACATCCCGATCTTCCCGTAAAATTTCAGGCAATGCCGCCGGATCAACGTTCAAGACCTCGGTCAATTGGGCCGCCAGCCTGCCCGCGGAATCCGCCACCAATCCGTTCGCCTGATTTGTCACGCGATTAATCAAAATCTCATTCATCTCGTCCAGAAAAGTTTCCGCCCAGCCCGCGTGCTCATACCAATCGCGTGACCACCATTCCAGCGAATGATTGTCATTGGCCCCAAAATCAATCACCTCATTGGCAAAGGCGTCGATGATGTCGTCCGCAGGGCCCCGCTCATGAACCGCGCTGAGAAAACGTCCCACCAACGCGTAAAGACCTTCCTGAAGCTGCGCGATTTGCTCGGGTGTTTTACCTATCGTCGTCACAAAGGAGGCGAAGGTCCCGTCGCGTCTTTGCATGTGTTCATCCTTGGGCTCAAGCCGGCCCGCGTATTGCCGGATCGCCTCCTCGCTCAATTTACCGGAATTTGCGATGGTCCGCAGGGCATCGTGAACGCGCTGATGTACGCCGAGAAGATTCCAATCTTTCCAAAGATCATGATTGCCGTTGATGAATTTGAGCTTGCCCTTGTCGCGCAGCCAGCGCACAAACTGGAAGGCGCGGTAGGGATTGGGCCCCCGGTCCACATAATCAGAGCCGCCCACGAAAATAATGTTCTTTTTCTCGATCTCAATCCCTTCGGCTTGAAGCCGTTGCGTAAGATCGTGAACACTGCGAATGCGCCGGTAATTTTTAAGCCCGAGCGAATATCCGATCAAATCCCCGGTCTTCGTGCCGCCGTGAAGATCCGTCAGAAAAACCATTTGCGGTAAATCGCCCGTGCCGGGCTCATCCAGTTCCTTCATCAGCTCCAGCACCAGCGCCTCTTTTTCCAGCGCGCGAATTTCCTTGCGCGGCAAATCGATGAGATAACGATTCAACGCCGTGTGCAGCAGAATGTACTGATCAATGCCGGTCAAATGTTCGCTCTCCCCGATCGTCATCAGTTTCTGGTAATCCGAAGCCGAAAGCCTGTCCTCGACATTGGAAATATTGACGGAGCGCAGCATATCAAGCAGGTGTTTATGGACTTCCGGGAAGCGTTCGGCGTCGAAGGCCTGTAAAACCACCGCCGCCCGGTAGGCGATCGGCAATGTTTTGAGGTTGAACTTTTGGGCCATTTCGTCCACTACGGCTTCAATCACCGGAATGTTGCGGGCCGGACCCATGTTGTGCAAGGATTGCGCGTAGGTCGCCGTCAAAGGGGGCGTCTGCGCTTTTTTCTTTTCTTCCAGTGCCTGCATCAGCGCAAGGGTACGCGTGTACGCTTGATTGCGCGGCAAACTTTTCAACCATTGGTAGGCGTCGCTATCCAGACTCATATCTTCCTGCGCCGCTACTCTCATTTCGGCCCTTGCCGGCTTGCCCGCCGTGGCGGGAACCGTTTTTTCTTCCGTTAAAGCCGCGGGAAGTGTGTTAAGAGGCGAAACGAGAAAACCCAGCAAGGCGCGTTCTGCAAATCGAGATGTTGCCGTTGGGGCATGGATCGGTTTAGCCGGTGGCAGGCGCTCGACACGCGTTTGACGCGCGCCTTCCGGGGTGATCTCATAATGAAGCACCATTCCATGATCCGGAAGAACCAGGCTCAGCTCAGGTAAACTCCCTGGATGGACCGCGTCCTTCAACATCAGAGTCGCGCGCCCAATCAAACCGTTGGCGCCGGCCCGCTGTAAATCATTCGATAACACTTCATGAATGCCTTCGGGCGTCAATCCGCGGCCCATCAGATCTTTAACGCGCAAATCAAACAACGCTTCTAAAATTTCGTCTTCACGGCGTCCCGGTGCGGCCGCTTCCACAAGATAGCCGCGCTGCCCGAGCAATTCCGCCATGAGCGTCGCAGGCGCGGCCGAAAACGCCGCTGCAAGCATGGAGCCGTGTCCCGACATGATTTTTTCGTACAAGGACTCCGCCGGCATGCTTTTTATTTTCGGCGTAATCACCGCATGCGCAATCCCCCGGGCATTCAGTTCACGCAGAATTCCTTCTTGATGAAAACCGCCGGCGATTAGGGCCGTTATTTTATTTCTTTGATTTTGATTTTTTTTTGCGGATTGTCCTGCAAAACCCGCCGTTTTTTTCACCAGCGCCGCATCGCGAGCCGCCGACAAATGATAAAACTCAAGCGCCAGGTCCAGCGTACTCTGGGTCAGCAGCCCTGTTTCAACCGGCTTTGCGCCGCTGAGCGCCAAAACCTTGAGCAGGCGTTCATGAAAAACCGCCGCCGTAAATTCGGGAGCGCGCTCCAGTAAAAGTTTGTGATCTTCACGCGTGAGTCTCAGATGAAAAAGTTTTTCCGTGAGTTCGAGATCTTTCGAGAATTTTACAATCTCGCTCTCTTCCGGGTTCCGGATGAGTTTCGCTTCAATCCTGGCTTCCAGCGGCGCAAGCTCCTCCAGGAGTTTCTGCGCGTCAATTTCTTCATGGAGAATTAAAATCGCGGCAAAATTCAAAAGGTCAGGATAATTCAGAAGCGAGACGCCGTCTTCAGCCGAAGCGGCCATGAGCTCTTCAAAAAAACGGCGGACGGTTTTGACCGTAAACGTTGATTGCTGTTCAAGCCATGCGCCAAAACCACGGTCGCGGATCGCGGCCTCAAGCGCCTCGCCGGCCTCCTCGAACAAGAATGCGTTTTCTTTGCCGGCCCACTCTTTTTTCAGCCGCGCCATATCCGCTTTAATGCGTTCGGCATTCATTTTATCTTCAAGTTGAATGGAGCGTACCAGCCGCATGAGCGCCGGCCATTGAAACTGATTTTCCGGGTTCGCGAGATCAAGCTGAAGCGCGGACTGCGCCAATCTGTCCGTCAGACGCACATAGTCGGCAGCCTCATTGCTCTTTTCATGCCAATGCCGCCGCTCACGCAGAAATGCCGCCAGATCAGAATTCAAAGAAGTCGTTTCCATGCGTACCCGCGCTTTGCGGTATTCTTCCAGCACGGATTCAGACGCTGTGTCTTGCTTGACCTGCCGGTAGGCTTGAAAGCTTTGAAGGTAGAGCGAACTATCATCAACCCCCTGAACCGGCACCTGGTCACTCGCAGCCGTCCGGCTGAAAATTTCCGCTCCGGTGAGCTGGCCCTGGCTTACAAGACGCTCGCTGAACTCACGATTGGTTTTTGCGTCATCAAAAATATCGAGCAGCCGCGCATCGACAGGCCCAAATGCACCTTCAACAGCAACGCCGGCAAGCTGATTGCTTTCAGCGAGCGCGCTTAATATCGCCGCGATATTTTTTTGCGCTTCCGGATTGGCGTGCGCATCCTGGATAAACAGAATGGGATTTGAATGGTTTTTTAACCCGCGAGGAATGGCGACATGTTCAATCTGTCCGGCATCCGAGGGGATCTGAAGTGTTTCAAAAAAGGATTGCAGCGCGGCGCGCGCAGGTTCCTGCGCTAAATCTGCATTCCCCTGAACCGGCGCTGCGGCAAAAGCCGTCTGTATTGAAAATGTTGCCAATAAGCAGCAAGCAAGGCATGACTTGATGCTCTTTCTAACAGCTTGCATACTTTTCTTACGAAGCTTTTTAAATTTGTTCATAAAAAACGTATAAAACTCCCTTGTATTAATGTGCGAAACAGAAATGCAAAGCTGATTTAGCTATTTGGGACTAGTGTAGAGGAAAATTACCATACGAATAGGTGCCTGTCAAACGCCTGGAAATAAGCTGTTTTTGCCTCTAAAAAATACGCAACTTATTAAATAATAAGGTGTTATGAATAGGTTAAATTTGCTTAATTTTGCGTGCTATTAGCAGGAGTGCGGTGTGTCGAGGCTCCGCGAAAAATCTTCAACACAGGGGGTTTAAATAGGGACTCGGCCTTCAAGCGCACGGCTGAGCGTTGCCTGATCGGCATATTCAACCATGCTGCCCACCGGAATTCCGTGGGCGATACGGCTGACTTTAACTTTGAGAGATTTTAAAATGCGGGCCAGATAAAGCGCAGTCGTTTCGCCTTCCGTATTGGGGTTCGTCGCAAGAATCACTTCGCGCACGCGGCCCTTTTTGATGCGTTCCATCAGACCCTGAATCTGCAATTCCGCCGGCCCGATGCCCTCCAGCGCGGAAAGCGCGCCAAGCAGTACATGATAAACGCCGACAAACATGCCGGTTTTTTCAATGGCCACAACATCTTTGGGATCTTCCACCACGCACACCAGCCCGTGATCCCGTCCGGGATCGCGGCAGATATAACAGGTTTTTTCATCCGAAAAGTTATGGCAGGTTTCGCAAAAAAACGTTTTTTCTTTAAGGTCTTTCAGCAAATTGGAAAGTTCCTGAACTTCTTCCGTGCGGGCCTTCAGCAGATAAAAAACAATGCGTTCCGCCGAGCGGCGGCCGATGCCGGGCAGATGCGAGAACGCCTCCACCAGTTTCGACATCCACTCCGAATAGCCTTTGATATTTGCCATGGCTGCGGCTACTCTTTCCGTACCAGCCGCGCACCTTTAAAAACATTCAGCGCTTCTTCCAGAATATCCGATTTACGGCCGTCTGGAACAGCCTCAGGCGCCGCCGCTGCTTTCCCCGCCGGTTTTTCCTCGCGCTGAACCTGCGTAATCACGATGCGCACCCGCAATTTACGGCCCGCCACGACCTCAAACGCTTCTTCGACCAAACGCCGGTTTGCTTCCTTCTCCAGCGTCTCTTTATGAAATTGAAATTCGGCAGGCAGGCCAAGCACCGCGGCCTGGCTATCCACTTCCAGCACTTCGGCTTCCGATAAAAAAACGCCGATCGACATGCGCTGGGATTTCACGTAATCGATAATGCGCGGCCAAAGCGCCGGAATATCGCCCGCCTCAGCAGCCGCGACAACGGCCTTGGGAACTGAGGGCGTAAGAGCGATATCCTGATTTTTTTCAACCGCGAAGCCCGCACTGGCAGACTCGGATAGGCCGAGAGTACTGGTACTCGGCAATGACGCAGTCGTTGCCGACGGCCTCGGAGGTCCGGCACTTTCGCTTGAAGGACTCCACCCGGCACCTGCCGGACGAACAGGCGGACGCGCCGCAGAAGGAATTCCAGGCTGCTGCGCCTGTCCCCCCGCCGGCCCCTCGGCCAGCATTTCACTGACATTCTGTAAGCTGTCCAGATAAAGCATTTTGACCAGCGCGGTTTCAACCAGGAGGCGCGCCGGCGCAATGTTACGCCGGATATGACCTTGCAAATTTTGCAGCAGGCTGAGCGCCAAAAGCAGCTCACCGCGCGAAAAATCATCTTTGCGCTTTTGGATTTCCGCCAACTGTTCAGGCGAAAGATCCGACAGCACTTCGGCGCCGGCACCCGACTGGCAAAGCGCCAGCGAACGAAAATACTCAAAAAGCCCGCGGGCAAACTGCACCAGGTCGCCGCCCGCATCATAAAACCGGCGCACGCACTCAAAAAGCACGGCAGCATCTTTGCCGCGAAGGGCCGCATGAATATCCCGGAAAATCGTTTCCGAGGCCAGCCCGAGAAAAGCGCTGACGTCCTCTTCGCGGATCCCCTTCGGACAAAAACTCGCCATTTGATCCAGCAGGCTCTCGGCGTCACGCAGTCCGCCTTCGCTGGCGCGCGCCATCAAAAAAAAGGCATTTTGTTCGCATTCGATTTTTTCCAGCCCGGCAATTTCTGCAAGTTTGGCCGCGATTTGCGGCGCCGGAATACGGCGGAAATTGAAGCGCTGGCAGCGCGATAAAATCGTGAGCGGTACGCGGTGGGCTTCGGTCGTCGCAAAAATAAATTTCACATGCGCGGGCGGTTCTTCCAGTGTCTTGAGCAGCGCGTTGAAAGCCTCGGTCGTCAGCATGTGGACTTCGTCAATGATGTAAATTTTGTAGCGCCCGCGGCTGGGTTTAAACTTAACCGTTTCCCGCAAAGACCGGATTTCTTCGATGCCGCGGTTCGAGGCGCCGTCAATTTCCAGCACGTCCAGCGAAATGCCTTCCGTGATCTCGCGGCAGGTTTCACATTGCCCGCCGCATTTTTCCATCGGCGGATTGACGCAGTTAAGCGCTTTGGCCAGAATGCGCGCGCTCGAGGTTTTGCCGGTACCGCGCGGGCCCGCGAAGAGAAAACTCTGCGGCACACGCCCCTGCTCCAGCGCATTTTTCAAAGTGCGGACAATCGACTCCTGCCCGATCAGTTCCGTAAAACTTTGGGGCCGGAACTTGCGCGCAAAAATTTGATATTCGCTCTTGGGCGCTTCTTCCGCAGCCAGCTTTGTTTTCTCTTTTTCTTTTTTCATGTGTCTCAGTATTTATGAAGCCACGGAGCCCCGCACAGCGTTTGCGCTGTGCGGGACAACCACCAACTTTCATCTTTATTCAAAAAACTTTTACTCTTCGGGTTCAAAAGTTTTTTGTCTTCATCCTTCAAAGAAGTTGGCGGAGAGGGAGAGATTTGAACTCTCAAGGATGCGAGCACCCGCCAGTTTTCGAGACTGGTGCAATACCAGATTATGCGACCTCTCCACAAAATATTTCTTTCGGCAGCCCCTCTTCAAAATGAAACACAGCTGGATCCCCGCCAGAACCATGCGGGGATGACACATGCGGCTGGTTAAGTGGGGGTCATTTTAAGCGGAATGTCAGGGGCGGTCAACCTGCGGTTTCAAGCTCTCTACAAACACGGTTTTTGTCTTTGCGCCGATGCGCAGGGACTGTGCCTCGGCGGCCATTGTCGCCGCCGTAGGCATCATGGACTTTGACATACTCGGTTTTTGCCGGTGCGTTTAGCATGATAAAGCGCTTCATCGGCGCGGCGCACCATGCGGTCGGGAATTTTTTCGTCCGTATGCAGGCAGGCGGCTCCGACACTGAGTGTCACCTTGATGGCTTTGCCTTCCCAGTCGAAATGGGCTTTCTCAACGGCCTCCCGAATACGCTCACCGACTTTCTCCGCGGCATCCGGCAGTTTTCCCATCACCATGACTACAAATTCCTCGCCGCCGTAACGGGCGGCCAGATCCGCTTCCTTGACCGGACGCTTGTGGCGGATCACCGACTGGACGATATGGGCGGTTTTCTTTAAAACATAGTCTCCCGCCGGATGACCAAAAGTGTCATTGATCGCTTTAAAATTATCAATGTCCATCAAGATCAGTGAAAGCGGACGGCCCTCCGCGCGGCATTCCTGAACCATTTGATTCAGCACTTCACGAAAATAACGGATCACAAAAAGACCGGTCAGGCCGTCGCGCGTGGCCAGATCAAAAAGACGCGATTGTTCCCGCACCGCCACCACATGCGCGTAAAGCGCCGAGAAAATAAAAAGCGCGGCCGCAAGCAGAAGCGGCTGCACTCCGTAAATCCACAAACCCGCCTTCCAAAAAAAGAGGAACGATAGCAGGATCCAGGCCAGCGAAAGCCCGATCAGTATCAATGCGGAACGCAAGTTTCTGAAATCGGCAAAAACAAGGGTCGCTAAAATCCCAAAAAAAAGCATCAGCGCCGCTTGGAATTCAAAAGGCGCGGGACGAAGATACTTACCATCCAGCACGGTTTGTGCGGCCAGCGCAAGCACGGCAAGCGCGGGCATGCGCGCATTGACCGGCGTGACGCGGTATTCGGCATTTTCACCCTCCGTGAATCCGATAAAACAAATTTTTCCTGCCAACTCCTTGGGATCCAGCACCGGCTTAAGGCCCCGCTGTATCGCCTGATCACTCCGGATAATTTCGGCATAGGCATAACGCGGAAATAAACGCTGCCAGACGCCTGCCCAGTTAATCAATAACTGCCCCTGCCGCGCCTGTGCGGCCTTTTGCAGCGCGGGCGGCTCTGTCTTTCGGCCCCGGTAATCAAGTGCCGCCTGAATTCCAAGATAGCGGTAGGCCTGCGCGCCCCAGGCGCGTGAGGTTTGTACCGAGCGCAAAATTCCATCCTGATCCGCCGGCGCCTCCATCTGTCCCAGCCCTTTGAGCAACAGCCGGTGTTCCGCGGGCGGACCGTTCCAGATTTTAGATCCCTCAGCGGCCTCAAGCTCCACGGGCAGGGAGTGCACCCAGATTTTTTTGGCAGGCTTATTTTCAAGGGAAACCGGAAAATAGACCCGGCCGGATTCCTGCAGGGCTTTAGCCAGCAGCGCAGAATCTAAAAGAGGGTCGGTGTCGGAGTAGGCGCGGTCAAAAACAATAGCAGCGGCGTTCCAGCGGCTCAAAATACGAATCATTTCGGCATGATAGTGTCCCGGCCAGGGCCAACGGCCGATTGCTTCCAGGCTGTCCGGTCCGATTTCGATCAGGGCAATGGCCGGTTTATCTACCGTGATGGGCCGCGCCCTGAAAAAAATATCCAGCAGGGAGTATTCCAGCTTGGTGATTTTGCCGCTGGCGAGCAGACCGAGCATTCCCAGGATAATCAAAAAGGAATAAACCAGGTGCATCAAGTCAGACCGCTTGAGAATACGGACTGACCGGGTGCGTGAAAACAGGTTACCGGAAGTTTCTTCCGTTTGATCTGAAAAGGGAGATGTCACGCTAAGGAAATCGGCTTTGGGGCGGGTTTTCTGGAGAGGCGGGTTAGGCGGCCTACGCGGGTGTTCATTTCGTAGGGGCAATTCATGCCTGTCCGCCTGTGGCGGGAATTGCCCCTACACAAAAAGCAAGGGCGGGTTATAAACCCGCCCCTACAAAAAACTAACATACCTGCCGTCGTCTGAATGCTCGATCTAGGAACACCCCATGCCCCAACGCCACGCGTTGGGACTTTTCAGCGACGGCCAAGGATGCCGTCGTCTGAATGCTCGATCTAGGAACACCCCATGCTATTGCCGCAATTCATGCACTTGTAGCAGGAACCGCTGCGCACGGTCACGTGCCCGCAGCCATTACAGAAGGGGGCATCCCCCATCATGCTGGATAAATGCTCATCCAGCACACTGGCCTGGCCTCCGGCCACATGATCACTGCCGGCTTCCGTCGGGCGCTGTTTTTCGGCTGTCAGCCGGTTCGCTTTGGCAGTTTTCGGCTGTACTTCAAGCGTCTTCGCTTCCAGTTTATTTTTCGCCTGATTCACCTGAAGCACATCCGCTTCAGGCGGAACCTGGCAAAAATCCGTACGCCCGAGATATTCCATGCCCAGCATCCGGAACATGTAATCCACCACGGAAGTCGCGTACTTAATGTTGGGGTGATCGACAGAGCCCTGCGGTTCGAAACGCGTGAACGTGAACACATTCACAAATTCTTCCAGAGGCACGCCGTACTGCAAGCCAAGTGAAACCGCGATGGCAAAACAGTTCATCATCGACCGGAAGGCCGCGCCTTCCTTGTGCATATCAATGAAAATCTCACCGAGACGGCCATCTTCATACTCGCCGGTACGCAGATAAACTTTCTGGCCGCCCACACGCGCTTCCTGGGTAATACCGGTGCGCTTCTTGGGAAGGCGGCGGCGGCGCGGGGCCGCGGCAGCAGCCGGCTGCTCCGCCGTCGCAATCGCCGTTTCCGCTTTGTCTTCTTTTTTACTGTCGCTTTTGCTATTCAGCGGCTGAGACCCCTTGGAGCCGTCGCGGTAAAGCGCCACGGCCTTAAGGCCCAATCTCCAGCCCTCGACATAAATCTGCTGGATTTCATCCACCGTGATTTCATTCGGCAAGTTAACCGTTTTTGAAATCGCACCGGAAATAAACGGCTGCGCGGCCGCCATCATGCGAATATGCGACATCGGCTCCAGATAGCGCTGGCCGGATTTGCCGCACTTGTTGGCGCAGTCGTAAACCGGCAAGTGCTCGGGTTTGAGATGCGGCGCGCCTTCGATCGTCATCATGCCGCAAATCACCACGTTGGCTTCCTCGATTTCCACTCTGGAAAACCCGAGGGATTCCAGCAAATTAAAATCCTTCTTGTTGTACACTTCCGCTTTAATCCCCAATCGCTCCAGAACTTTCTCTCCGAATGTCCATTTGCTGAACGGGTAGGAAATATCAAAAGCCGTCGGCAGCATCGCTTCGACTTTATTGAGTTCTTCCTCCGTCATGCCCTTATCTTTCAAAGTCAGGCGATTGATCCAGGGAGCACCTTCCAGACGGGCCGTTCCTTTAATGTACTCAATGATGTCATCGATTTCGGCATCGGAGTACCCCTGTTTTCTCAGGGCGCGCGGCACAGACTGGTTGATAATTTTAAAATAGCCCCCGCCCGCCAGCTTCTTGAATTTCACCAGCGAGAAATCAGGTTCGATTCCGGTGGTGTCACAATCCATCAGAAGGCCGATCGTGCCGGTCGGCGCAATCACCGTAGCCTGCGCGTTGCGATAACCAAAGTTTTCGCCGAGACGAACGGCTTCATCCCAATCTTCGCAGGCCGCCTGAAAAAGTTCCGCCGGACAATCCTCGGCAGAAATCGCGTAGGCCGCGTCGCGGTGCATGCCCATCACGCCCAGCATGGAGTCGCGGTTCTTGGGATATCCCGGAAAGGGGCCTTTCGTGGACGCAATCTCGGCAGAGGTTCGGTACGCATGGCCGGTCATGATCGCCGTCAATGCCGCACAAATCGCACGCGCTTTGGGTGAATCGTAAGGAATGCTATTGATCATCAGCATCGTACCGAGGTTCGCATAACCCAGCCCCAAAGGCCGGTAGTCGTGGCTGTTTTGCGCAATGCGTTCTGTCGGGTAGGACGCGAAATCAATGATCACTTCCATCGCGGTCATGAACACGCGCACGGTCTGACGATAAGCCTCCACATCAAACTTGCCGTCTTCATCCACATACTTCATCAAATTAATGGATGCCAGGTTACAGGCGGAATCATCCAGAAACATATATTCGGAGCACGGATTCGAGGCATAAATACGATCCGTCGTTTTGCAAGTGTGCCAGCGGTTGATCGTGGTGTCATACTGCACGCCGGGATCCGCACAGCTCCAGGCCGCATTGGCAATCTGGGTCATGAGTTCGCGCGCCTTAAACGTTTCGCAGATTTCTCCGGTCGTGCGAAACCGCGTCTGCCAAAGTCCGTCATTCAGATAGGCCTGCATAAAATCATCGCTGACGCGCACTGAGTTATTGGAGTTCTGGCCGCCAACCGTACGGTAGGCCTCCCCGTTGAAATCCGCCGGCATTCCGCCATCAATCAGAATCTTGGCTTTGCGCTCTTCGCGGGATTTCCAATTAATAAAATCAACGATCTCGGGATGATCCATATCCAGGCAGACCATTTTGGCCGCACGGCGCGTAGTACCGCCGGACTTGGTCGCCCCGGCTCCGCGGTCCAGCACTTCAAGGAAAGACATCAAACCCGACGACGTGCCCCCGCCCGAAAGTTTTTCCTGCCGGCCGCGAATGCGGCAAAAGTTTGTGCCCGTACCCGAGCCATATTTAAATAATTTGGCTTCGGATTTGACGAGATCAAAAATCGACATGAGATCATCGCTCACCGACTGAATAAAACAAGCGGAGCACTGCGGATGAGAATAGGCATCCGTTGTTTCTTTAATGCTGCCCGTCGCAGGATCCCAATAAAAATTACCGCCGCTGCCGAGAATTTCGTATTCATGGTACAGACCGCAGTTAAACCACACGGGTGAATTAAAAACACACTTCTGATTAATAAGGAGATGCAAAAGCTCGTCTTCAAAAACCTGGGCATCTTCGGCGGTCGCAAAGTAACCACCCAATTTCTCACCGGCGGTCCGCAGCGTATGCGCAATGCGGTAAACCACCTGGCGCGCGCTGACTTCATGACCCGTATGGGGAACACCCGCCTTGCGGAAATATTTTGAAACAATAATGTCGGTGGCAAGCTGGCTCCACTCCTGGGGCACTTCGACATCGTCCATCTTAAAAACAACAGAGCCGTCAGGGTTGGTGATCACCGACTTGCGGCGCGAATAGCGGACTTCCTCTAACGGATCCACCCCTTCATGGCTAAAATAGCGCTGGAAACGAATCCCGCTTTGGCCGCTCGCTTCTTCGCCCTTTTTGTCCCGGCCCTGGGACCGCACGCTGTCTTTTTTATCCGCTTTTACGCTCATGGGTGGTCTCCTTCTGAAATGCAAACTTTTTTAAAAAGATTTATATGCCATTAACCATCCCACCTTTAATGTTACCACATATAGTTGTCGATTTTATTTCAAGCACTATATGTAGTGTCACTAGGGGATAGTTCGACATAGGTGATTTTTTCTTAACTAAATTTTTTTAGATTGATAACAGGTGAACTCGTCTGAAATGAAACTCTTACAATTGCGCAGCCAATCACGTCCTGACCGTCTGGATGGATGCATGAGCGTCCGTTTCTGACCTTCGTAGTTACTCGAATGAGTGTGCCGCCGACTGCAAGCAGGTCCTTTCTGGCGGCAACGCAACGCTTTGGTGAGTCTCATCTGCGTTTGTGCGCCGCGGGAGAAATTTTCCGCTTTTAAATCACTGCGATCTCAAAATCATCAAAGAACTTTTTCGAAAGTGTTGGGCATTCTAGCAGAGCAATTAGGTGTGTCAATAAAAAATAATTAAAAAATATTAATTCTCTCGAGAAAAATATTTTTTATATTTTTTTCGCTTGACGCGCACACGAAATTCTCACTTTTTTCCTCTCTTGCGCGCCATTCCTAGCCTTTACATCGAAGGATTTTGCAGCGACGTTGCCTTTTTTGATTTCGTAGGGGCAATTCATGAATTGCCCCTACAGTAAAATTCAAAAACCCTTACACAATCTGCAAAAACACCGTGGCATTCCCGCATCGGCATGGAAACCGATACTGTCGTGCACACAACGCTGTTGGCGTTGCGGAACAGGACGCATCACCAACAGTGATGCGCCTGAACAGTCTCCGTCTCCTGACGGAGGTGTCATTCCCGCAATGTTTTGGCGGCCTGCCCGCCGTGGCGGGGAATCTAACGATGTTCGGATCGATGGGCTCAATACACGTAGATCCCCGATAAAACATTTCGGGGATGACTCACAGAAGACCACAGGTCTTCTGTGAGTCACTTTCCGATGCAAAATTCGGAGAAGAGCACGTCGAGAAGGTCTTCGGAGTAGATTTCACCGATCAGTTCGCGCAGAGAATCAATCGCGCGCTTGAGATCAAACGTCACAAGTTCAAGCGACGCGCGCTCGTCAAGCGCCAAGGCCGTTTTCTGCAGCGCCTCAAGCGCCGTTTCCAGTGCGCGCCGGTGGCGCAGCCGCGTAATCTGCTCGCCCGCAGTCTCGCCCGCACCTTGTTTAAGCATCTCCACAAGTTTTCTTTCAAGCTCAGCCAGCCCGGAACGCTTTTCAGCGGAGACATTCACAAAATTTTCAGCGCCGGGGAACTCTGCAAAAGTTTTTACTCCCTGCGGGAGCCCCAGATCGGCCTTGGCCGCTACAAACAGACAGGGTTTGGACGCATCCAGCGCCTGAAAGGCCTGCCGATCCTCAGCGTCAAGCGCTTGCGACCCGTCTGCCACAAACAAATAGGCATCCGCGCGCTTTAAAACCTCCTGCGTGCGTTGAACTCCCAGCGCATCGAGCGGATGCCCGGCTTCAGCCATCAGTCCGGCCGTATCGACGAGCCTGACACCGTAGCCTTCAACTTCCAGCCACTCTTCAATGGCATCACGCGTCGTACCGGCATACGGTGATACCAGCGCACGGTCACGCTCAATCAGCACATTAAACAGCGAGGACTTGCCCACATTCGGTTTACCGGCAATCACCACCACGGCGCCCTCGCGAATCAGATGGCCGCGTGTAAAACTCTGCACCAGCGACTGCACTTCTGAGGTAACCCTGGCCAACTGAGCTTTCATCTGCGCATCTGAGTAAACTTCCAGGTCCTCCTCCGGAAAATCCAGAAAGGCCTCCATGTGGGCATAAAGTTTCATCAGATCTTCCTTGAGTCGTTTGAAACACAGCGAAAGACTGCCCGTAAGCTGGCGCGCGGCGGTTTCAAGCGCGCGGCTGCTTTTGGAATGAATCAGGTCAAGCACGGCCTCGGCCTGCGTTAAATCGAGTTTGCCGTTTAGAAACGCGCGGCGCGTAAACTCGCCGGGCTCGGCCATGCGCGCGCCGGCCGAAATCAAAAGATCCAGGGCTTTGCGCGCCAACAGAGTGCCGCCATGTACGCTGAGTTCAACCACCAGTTCTCCGGTATAGGAGCGCGGCGCGCGAAACACGCTCAAAAGCGCCTGATCGAGAATCTCGAGGCTGGATGAATCCTGTAGGGGCGTATGGCCACCTGCTTGCAGGGCCCCTACATTTCTATTTTTAAGAATTTTCCCAAGATGAATCGTATGCGAGGAAAAATCTGCAATGGCCTGCCCGCTTGCCGGAAAGAAAATCCGCGCGGCGTACACGAGCGATTCAGGACCGCTTAGTCGAATGACCGCCAGCCCGCCCTCTCCGGGCGGCGTGGCAATCGCAACAATCGTATCTCCGCTTAAATATTCAGGCATCCATACACCCAGAAAAAGGTTGGGGAAATGAAATCGGCATTTTTTTCACGAGAATGCTCCCTGACCTGCATTGTTCCAAGGACCAGGCGCCTTCCAATCACTTTTAAAGTCCGTCCCCGCAATAATCGTTTGCACTACCGGCCGGAGAAAACTTTCTATGGCGGCAGCCGCTTCCCTCAATTTCTGCGGCGTGCGCCTGGCGTTCTTTTCCAAAAAAGCCTGCCAAATTTTATTTTTATCCGATTGCTCGCTATAAATTTCGGCAGCAAAAAACGGGAGGGCTTTCGGTAATTCTGTCTTTCGGTTCTTAAACGTACGGGCAATAGCGCCCGCCAAGCTGGCTCCATTGAAATTAAACTGCCTCATGAGAAGCCAGACATCGTAATAATCTTTCATCGGAGCGCTTCAAGATAGGGCTTCAGCACCTTATCCACACGGCAAATTTTCGCATAGTCATAAATGGTTTGCGGCTTGGCCCTTTTTGTGCGAATCGCTTCTTTAAGGGCATTTGTCGCAACGTCAAGCCCGATCCGGTTGCGAAACTTAAAGCAATCCGCAAGTGTTTTTTCGAGCGTGTAAATTTTCACCAGCTGCCCATCCATGGGCTGAACTCCGACGCCTTCTTCCCAGGCTTTGCCGGAGAAGTGAAAATACCGGACGGGAGGATATTCCACTTTGTTTTCCCAAGCCCCTTTTGGCAGAGCCATATCCACCCACCGCGGAATTTCATCCGTGACTTGATAAAAGGAAAGCGCAGAAATAAGGCAAATCACACCCTTCGGCACTTTAAGCGCCGCCATCACGAGATCCGGCTGAGACAACTCCGCCCCGTTCGCCAGACAGTAAATACCCCGATCTGTTTTTTTAAGCGCGCCCGCCTCTACCAGGGAACGAAGTGTGGCCGGGTGAAAACCTTCTTTCACCACGTCTGAAAATTTTCGCGGCCCCCGCTGAACTTCAAAATAATCAACCAGCTTTTTCTCTCTGTCTGTGTACTTGGACATATATTCATTTCCTCTATACTTATGATTAAGTATATTGGATAGATACTTCTCTGTCAAACAGAAGACAACAATACCGAAACCCCAACGGTTTCGGTACGCTCGCGAGGCCTTGACGGCCTCGTCTTCGCAGAAAAAACCCCTCCCCCGCCCGGATGGGCGAGGAAGGGGAATAATAAAGTCTCCTCTCCCCTTTGGGGAGAGGGAAGCTTGCCCGCCACGGCGGGGGTGAGAGACTTACGCGGACTTCATCGTGGCCTTGAGCTCGGCGATCATAGCCGCCACCTTGGCCGTCAGCGCATCCGCACCGCCAAGACGCGACGCCGCAAGCCCAAGCTGAATAATCGTGGCCTGATCCAAGTCCTCAGCCCCAAGCAATGCAGGCGTCAAAAACAGGCGTGTGCCGGAAAGAACACCTCGACTGTTAAAAAGCAAACGTCCTTTGGCGAAAGGCACATCTAAATCATCTGTGTTATCGGAAAGCAGAGCCGCAGCCAGCCTGCTCGCCGGTCCCTTCAGAGAATTCACAAAATCTCTCGGTACCGAAGCAATGTCAGCCCTGGCCACAAACTGAATGTGCTCAGGGTTCGCCAGCGCCGGACTGAGTTGTAACCGCTCCAGCACATTCTGCAATTTCGCACGCGTAATTTCAGGCGCAAAATCGGCCTTGGCTCGCGCGTCCTGCTCCACATAAAACCGCAAGTTATCACGGCCCTGGCGCATCGCCAGGAAAACCGCAAAGGCGATCAGCGTGTTCTCATTCTCAAGATCACTGGCGTTAATCGCATCACGAATGTTGTAAAACGGTCCGTTCTGCGCGAACAAGACCTGAAAATCTTTGCTATCCAGATACTTGCGCGCAATGCTCGAAACCGCTTCGGCGCCAACACCCGCAGAAAGCGCATCGATCACGGCCGCATGCGCAATTGTGCCAAGCGCCTGCTCGCGCGTAATGCCAAACGCCGCGGAAATAGTTTCCGGCGACGGCAGTATGTTCGCCGCAATAGCGGCAATGCGCCGCGCAGCGCCCGGCAGTTCAACCGCGGGAGCGGCGTCCAAAAATTCACGCGCAGCCAGATCCGTTGACAGCGGTTTCTGCACCGGTTCAATCCTCATTTCGGAGCGGGAGGGATTGTTAATCGCCGAAGAAACGAGATCATCTCGGATCGCCAGATTGAAAAACGCCAGCAGCGTTGGGGCCAGATCCCCTGTGTCGGGAAGGACCTGCCATGCCCACGCTTTAGGGTCAATCGGTTTTGACCCATCCAGAACGGCCTGACTGGTGCTTCTAAACCACTGCTCTACCTGCATTCGCTCCGCGGCAGGAATTTCAGGCAACGACCTTGACTCGTCGGTCACCACCGCCAAGCGTGCCGCCTGGGTCAAAATTTTATTGAGGATCGCCGCGGTCATTTCCTGCGCCCGCATTTCGGAGCGAGCCTCCGGCAAGTCCCCAATTGTGCCGGGACTCCGCTCCCGGCGCATTTCAGCGCGAACCACCGCGCCGGGCTGAATAGAATCCTTTGTTAAGGCCGTCGTCTTAAACGCAGTTGCAAACCAAGTTTGCACCGGTTGAGTCAGAGCATTTTCCTTGCCGCCAGTCCTGATGTAATTCACGGTACTGTCCGCATTCAACGCGATCGCTAGCTCCGACACCGCTGCGGTACCCGCTCTTGCCTTAAGAGTGTAGTTAAGCTCACTGGGCAAGCGCGGCTGGCTCAGCTCCGCTTGGCTGGCAGCATCGATGGTCAGCGTATAAACAATGTCCTCAGCCGCTTCACCCTCATCCGGGTCAGCCGGTTTTTTGAGAATAAATGCCATCTCTAAAGGCAGATTTGTTTTGGCATCAAAGCGCAGTGCCCCGCTAATGTTCGCCGGATCCGCCACCACGATCGGCCACGCCGGCGCCCGCATTTCGGAGCGAACCAGCAAAGAAAGCTGCCGCGCAGCTTCCTCAAGATGCGGCACAACACTCTCATCGATGGGCACCTGGCTCCTGGTAGCTGCCACACCCCTGAGAATGCCCGCAAGCCCAGTCATCGCCGTCGCAAAATCCCCGGCGGTTAGCGCTGTACGAACTTGCGTCAGTTGATCAGCTAATTGCCCTGGAAGCACGACTTGCGCGAGCTCTGCCAGAGCTTTGGTTGGCTGTGCCGCTAAAAGCGCCGCATCAGGGAATAAATCACCCTCGGTCACCATTTTAATGAGTGGCGCAATGTAAGGCTGGTTAGAGGCATAGCTTTCGACCTTATCATTCCAGGATTTTGTAGCCAGCATCCGCAAAGACCGGGCCAATTCTTCTTTTTCAGGCGTGTCAGCCCGAGCAAAATCCTCTTGAACATTAGCCACTCCATAAACACCGACAGCTCCCACGTGGGTTTCATCGCCAACAATACCGGTCGACTGCCACATATTGGTTTCAATTTTCACCGTCACATTACCCGAATTATCACGGGCAGGCTTCGGATCAACCAGGGAGGGGAATCGGGAACGTCCGCGCTCAGCAATACTTTCAAGCTTGGCAAAATCCCCCGCCGCTTTCGCTGCTTTTAACTCTTCATAAAGTTCCCGGCGGCTCTGATTCGGAGCGCGATACAAGTCCAAAATGTATCCGGGCGTCAACAACGCAACGGCATCATTAAAACCATCCGTATCCTGTGAGCGTACGATTCTGAACAAGTGTTGACCCGTCACCGGATGCTTGAAAACGGCAATGCGCTGCTCCGCTTCTTTTTCGCCCACAAGAAAGGCTTCCAGGGCCTCAGCGCTTGTAATTTTTGTTCCCTCAAAATCCATGCGGCTTGCCTCGAGAATGAGTTCGCCCTGGGACAGTAATTGTTGACGCAAAGATTCTTTTATGTCTGCAGTCAAAGGCACACGCTCAAATCCCTGAGCCTTAAGTTCCGCCAGCATGGCCTTGAGCGTAGCTTCAAAAGAAGGATCTTCCGTGAGCTGATTGTTCTTATTCTCAGCGATAATCAAACCGCCCCCTTTTTGCCCAGGAATTCTCAGCGAAACCTCGGCCTGCATATCCAGGTTCTCTTCCAGAAAAATGCCCAAACTAATCAGCCAATCCTCGTCATAGGTCGCAGCAGAATTATCAATATTACGAAAACTAATCCAACGTGTGAGAGGATTATCAAAATCATCGCCGATTAAATCCAGAATAATTCCCTTGGAAATAATCTGGTGAAAAAACTCGCCGTGTCCCAGCGGATCCTGTTCCGGCTGATTCAGGTTCGGATAAACAACGGCTTCAAGATTACCGGCATCAATAGCCGCACGCACCCGTTCCGCCTCCAACAGCGCGACCTGATATTTCTGATTCAATTCATCAATCACGGTTTGCGCTTGGCTTTCGGCTTGAGCAGCGGCAATGAGCTTGTCATAAACTTTTCTTACGTCCGCAGCATTGGCATAATATTTTGCGCCCAGACTTTGCTGAAAACCCGTTTGCCCGTCATGCCGTATAAATTGCGAAGACGCTACGCCGTAACTGCTGCGATTTGCCAGCTCCAGGTCTAACTCACTCTGATAATCTGCATTGGTCATAATCAAAACCCGGTTATCTCTCACCTGACTTTGTGGTTCAAGCGCAGCAATTCTTTCCTGCAACCGCGCGATATTCGTCAGCAGCAAGCCGAGAAAGGTCAGAGGGTTGCCATCATGATCCCGGCCAATCGGTACAGCAGCTTTGGATTTAATTTCATGCCCCGTCCCAAAAATTTCGTCCGCCATAACCAATAAATCTGCGTACTTCGTACGATTCTCTGGTTTTAGAAGTTCCTTCATGTTCATACGCGCAGCAGCTCCGGCGGCAGCCGTTGAAAAAGTTCCTTCGCCGCGCGCCAAAGAAGCCAAGGCAATTTGCATATAATGCAATCTCTCTTCGGGGGTTAGCTGCGGAATGACTTTAAAGTCAGAGACACGGCTTGCGCGAAAACGGGTTTTCACCGGATCCGTCGCAATTTTCCCCTGAAAATATTGAGCCCCCTTATCGATTTCGGCTTGGGTCACGCGCATTTCGGATTTTGCGGTGGCCAGGACCGGCCTAACGGCACCCGCATACAAAGCCGCGCGATCAAAATGCGTAACCCCTGCAATGGGTTTAATTCCAAATAAAAGACCGGGCGCATTGTTAAGCACAGGTTCAACCAAGGCAAAGTTGGTAGAGGGGGCGGTCAGCAAGGGCGGTTGAAGCGCGGCACTGCTGAATGGATTGACAAGCAAATCCGCTTTCGGAATCGTGGCCCCGGCAAAATTCACAGGCTCTGATTGCGCCGGCTCTGCGCTGCGTGCTTTCAGATCCACACGCAAACCGGTAGTTCCATTTTCATTCTTCGCGCTGGCTTGAATGCGGCCTGAAAGTACGGGATGCCGGTTGATCACTTCCGCCACTTTTTGGCTCAATGCGTCTGTCGGCAAAGAAGCCTCCGCGGCAAACGCCGGGGCGCTGATCTCCAAAAGCTCTTTGAGGAACAAGCCTTCCTGCGCGGTCAAATAAGGCTGATCGAAATAAGCCGAGACGTCCGAGTTTTGATCGAGCATGGCGCGGCGATAAAGCGTTCCGTTATCCATGTGCGTAATCTTGGGCTGAATCACGGCGTAGCCAAGACCTTTGGCTTTGATCAGTTCGATCAAACCTTCCGAATGAAAACCACCGCTGATGAGCAGCGCCGCTTTTTTGCCGGCCGCGGCTTTAAGCGTGTTGGCGAGGAGCGCGTTATCGCGTTCGCCAGCCAAGCTGTAAAAAGAGACAGCTTTTTCAATAAATTTCTGGATTCCCGCTTTCGCGTTTGTTGCAGAAGACGTGACGGCTGCAACAATGGGTAGGGGCAATTCATGAATTGCCCCTACAAGTGAAGAGCCAGACCGTTCTGCAACGGGCGCGGAGGCAGAGCCAAGAAATGATTGTAAACCCTTGCCTAAAATGCCGGATTCAATACCGGAGCGCGCCTCAAGAAAATCCGCGAAATCGCTGCGCGTAATTTTAAGAGTCAAAAGTTTTTCGAGCAGGCCAAAATCGCTGTCCATCTGCACCAGGCGGCGTTCATCGTCACTTTGAATCATGGCATTCAAGAGCCAGGTTTCAAGCGTTTTCATTTCGGCAGCCATGCCCACAGCATCGACTTCAGAAGCCAGGATGCGTTCCCCTACCGTGTGCCAGAACTCGGAATCATTTTCAGGATGCAGGTTTTGTTTTTCGGCCAAGGTCCAAACTTTTTCAGCCAAAGCACGCAGTTCGTTGGTCGCGGGCAGTTTTTCGAAAAGGTCGAGGTCTGCATTTTCAGCGGCAGTCAGGTTTTTGGTGCGCAGGGATTTAAAAAATGCCGTCTTTTCGCTTTCGGCTTTGGGGCGGTTAATGGCTTTGGCGATATCGCCCAGTGCCAGAACGCGCACGATGCTCGGAAAGCGCACCTGTTCAAAAGGGTTTTTAAGATCAATCTGGAGTTTTTCGCTGGCTTCCTTAGAAAGAAAGCTCAGGTAGGTGTTCCACTGCGGCGCATTCTGGCCCGTACCGTAGTCACCCAGTTTGCGCTGGCGGCGTTCGCGTAAAAAGCTTCGCACTTCTTTTGAAAGCCCGCGCGATGAGGCCTTGTCTAAAAGGCTGCGCAGTTCTTTAAGCTGGTTCTCAATCACAGACTGATTCTCGAGTAAATCGCGGTAGGTCGAAATATTCTGGCGGTAAAGTCCGGCATCTTCCACACCCTGGAAAAACTTGGGATTGAACTGGCCCTTGCGGTAGAGATTCCAGGCGAAAAGATCCGAACCGTTCAATTCGCCCAGATCGCGCAGATGGCTGACAACCTTAGCGCCGGCCTCGGCATGATCTTTGAAAAAATCCAGGTATTCCGGGTGCAGTTCGCCAATCGCTCCTTCTAAAGCTACAATAAACTTGTCGGCGCCTAAGCCCATGGTTTTCTCTTCAGAAATCCAGCCCATGATGTTTTTAATGTTTTCCTGAGCTTCGGGATTGGAGTGTGCGTCCTGGACATGAATGATGAAAGGACTGTCTTTGGCCGCAGTGCCCGGGTTGTGATATTCCAGCACCTTGCCAAACTCGGCCGGCAGAGAAAACAAAGCGCTGCGGGCAGAATCAACCGTTGTTTGTCCTGAAAATGAAGACACTTCGGGCGCGGCAAAAACCAAACCGGCCGGCACAATTGACTGGAAAACGAAGAGCAGTGCTGTCAAAAGTGAAAAGGCCTTGATCGATTGTTTACCGAGTTTCATGGTTATATTCTCCTTATGGACCTGGTTTAAAAATCGTTCCTGCGGCTTTTTGTAGCCTGGATTAAGTATTTATGAGTGTTGGGTTGAGGGGTGACGACTTAGCCCGTCCCCTGAAGAAAGAGTACCTAGCTGTTTAGCATTTGTCAAACGTTAGGTAAAAACTAAATAAATATATTTAAAAATATATAGCAAAAGTCCTCATTAACAGCCACACAGGAGAGCGTCCTTAGGGGAGTTTCTTTACGAGAGGGCGAAGACTGCCTATGAGGTAAAAGGAGCCTGTGGCGACCAGCCAACCATCCCTGGAGAGTCTGTGGCGGGCTATGGCTAAAGCTTCTGCGGGGCTGGCGGCGGAGTAAACAGCTTTAAAGTAGCGCGCAGCCTCGGGTAGAATGCTGCCCGTTTCGCGTCCGCGCGGATTGCCGGTTAACGGAGTCACGATGATCTCGTCAAAATAGCCTGCAAGAGCGCGAAGCATCTCTTTAAAATTCTTGTCCTGCGTGACCCCAAATAGAAGTATGCGCGGTCCTTTGAGTTTAGCCGACCTGAGCGCGCTGACCAGCGCACGCACAGAAACCGGATTATGCGCACAGTCCAAGATCACGCCGGGTTTTCCCGCGATTGTCTCAAAGCGTCCGGGCCAGTGACTCTTGGCCAAGCCCCGTTTCACAGCGGATCCTGGAATTTTAAAACCAAACCGGGCCTGAAGCACTTCCGCAGCTTTTTGCGCGACAGCCGCATTGATTTTTTGATGCGGCCCAAAAAGCCCGGCGTGCACACTGCGCGCGGCCCTGACTGGATGCAGCGTGGCACGACATTGATGAACACGCGCGCGAATAACCTTGAGAGCGGCGCTTTTCTGCGGCGCCGTCACGACCTCGGCTCTGGCGTGAATAATTCCGGCTTTTTCAGCGGCAATTTTAGCGAGCGTATGCCCCAAAAAATCTTCGTGATCCATGTCGATGGGCGTCAGCACCGCCAGCGGAGCTTCAAGGACATTGACGGCATCCAGCCGGCCACCCAGGCCCACTTCAAAAATTCCGACCCGGATTTTTGCGTCTTTAAAAACCAGCATGGCCAGCAAAGTCATGATTTCAAAATACGTGAAGGGTTCGGCCACCTGAGCCATGCGTTTTTTGGAAAGTATCCGCCTGATCGCAGAAAGCCCCGCCGCCCAGCGCCGCTCAGAAATGAGGCTGCCCCGGATGCGAATGCGTTCCCGCGGCGTTTCCAGATGCGGCGAAGAATAAAACCCGCATGGGATCTCCGCCTCGCTCAAAATCGACTCCAGAAAAAAACCGGTGGAGCCCTTGCCTTTCGTGCCGGCAATCACCACTGGGAAAAACGATTTTTCAGGGTGATCCGCCCACTCCAGAAGCAGGCGCATGCGGTCCAGATTCAAAAAACGATTTTGAATTCCGTGAGTTAACCGCTCCAGATTCACAAACGAATTGAGGTAGTTGACGGATTGCAAGAAATTC
>Ga0154324_103_pt4 | contig 29439 bp, 18 predicted proteins | sample RifGroA2_FD_115852 | JGI IMG/M metagenome (GOLD analysis project Ga0154324, IMG submission 115852) | Omnitrophica bacterium GWA2_52_12 | reverse complement strand
CATTGTCGGGGGTTAATTGCTTTTGGCTGTCGAGCCGTTTGAGGCCATCCACAAAGCGGTGAACATTCGCACGCCAGGCGCGGATGAATGCGTGTTCGGAGCTTTCATCTTGAACCGTCGTAATTTCGTCGAGATAGCGTGTGTAGTTGGCTGCTTCGGTGATGCGGCCCTGCGCAGAAAGATCACGGATGATTTGGTCGCGCCAAGTTTTGAGAAGACGGGGATCAACCTCGGCAGCACGCACCCCCACCCCCGCCACGGCGGGCAAGCTGCCCTCCCCCGTTTCACGGGGGAGGAGAAGAGAAGAAGACATGCGATCGCCCATTCCCAGCAATCGGTCGCGCGTGGAGCGCACAAAAGCGGCGTGCAAATCGATACTGCCGTTTTCTTCCTTGAGGTACTTGCCCCAGGAAACCTGGCCGCGCATCTGATCGGAGTACACATGTTCATCCGGCAATTGCCCGATTTGCGGCATCAGCACGGCGTAGGAAATATTCTTTTCGCGTAACAGCTGCGTGACCCCTTCGGTATGAAAGCCGCCTGCCACCAGAAGGCATGCGGGACGGGCGGTCTTTGCAGCGGCCTCATTTTTCAGACGTTTTTCGACATGGCCAAACAGAATCCGATCGCGTTCTTTCGCGTTTTGATAAAAGGCGATGGCCGGCTTTAAAAGTTCCTGCCATTCACTGTTGTCCGCAGGCAAGCCCCCTTTTTGAATTTTGTCCCAATCCGCGTGGTCGATTTTAAGCCGTACGAACCGGCTCAGCCGCGCCAGTTCTTCGGATTCCCGGTCTAGCGTCCGCGCCTCTTCGGTCGTGAACAATCCGTCTTTGACTTGTGCTGCGTAGTCTTTCAGTTCCGCAAAGAATTTTGTCCCCTCGATTTCCCGCAGCATTTTCTGGTGGCCGGAGAGACTGGAGAGCTGCTTTAGAAGCGTAACCGCGGTGTTTTCAGAGGGGATGGATCCCCGCTTTCTGGGCTGTTGCACAACGCGATTATTATTATTCTGTAGGGGCAATTCATGAATTGCCCCTACGAACGGTTGTGGTTTAATGCCATTCTGCAACAGACCCTTTCGCGGGGATGACAAGACCTTCTCATTCAAGGCTGCTTGCAGGGCCGGTTGTGATTCGAGGAATTCTTTGAGGAAAAGGGCGAAGGCCTGCTCATGAATCTGCCCGGTCTGAAACTCCTGATACTTTTGATTGAAAAGAATTTCTGTTTTTTCTTGCCGCTGGCTCGCCCGCCGTGGCGGGCCGCTGAACGCCTGCCGCCTAATTATTTCTGCGATCTTGCGCACCGCGACAGCGCTGCCATTTTCGCCGGCGGCCTCATGGCGGATTTCTGCGAGCATCACCGCAGGGCCTGAGTTTTGCGCCGGTTCCCTCACGGCCACCAGTTTTTTGAGCAGGCTGGCCAGATCCAGCTGCTCATCGGTGAAACTTTTGAATGCGCGGTCAATATCCAGAAGCGCGGGCGCGTAGAGTTGCTCCTTGCGGGAATTCAGTTCTTTTTCGCGAACAACCAACAGTGCCTCAATTTGGGGCAGATTATCCATCGCCAAAAGATAATCTTTCAGGCCTTCTTCAAAAATTTCCCAATCTTCAGCACCTTCAAGATCGGATGGATTGCGGTTGAAGACCGCCGCAGCCGTCGGGCCAGTTAATTCTCCCCGGTCCAGATAATCTTTAAAAACCTGCTTGAGGCGTGTTGAGTCGGGAAAGGTTTTAAACAGCGTGGCATCAAGCGGCGCAGCGGCACCCTCCACCGCGACCTGGTTAATGCCGTAGGTATCGCGAAAATGCGCGATCAGCTTTTGAATATTTTTCTGTGCATCCGTAACCGCATGGGCGTCCTGGATCAGAAAAACGATCTGCTTGGTTTTACCGTCAAACGTTTCCTCGACACGCCCCATACCCGCCGGAATTTTGAGAGCGCTCAGACTAACCGGTAAAACAGCGGCAGGTGTCTGCGGCGAAAGCGCCGCGGGAACAGCCGCCCAAAGAGGTTGGCTCGTGTGCTGTGTCAGCACATAGCACGCGCACACAAACGCGGCCGTGATGCGCAGGAAGGAATTTCTTTTTGTGTTTTGTTTTTGAGTGTTCATAGCAGACGTTGGACTGCCTCTGTGTCTTCATTTATTAACACCTGCAGACAGAAGGCCTCAAAGCACAGTTTTTAACGTCTACTAAAAAGATACCCGTCAAAACTTATAAAAACAACCCAAAGAAGCCCATGAAATAGCTATTAATAGCATTGATTATCAATAACTCCGTTACCTGCTTGCTCGCTTAACGTATGAATTGACAATACGTTATGCCACCATGGCGTAAATAAATTAAATAATTTAATTTTAATTAAAATATATTGATTTAAAATTAAAATATGTTTCAATAGCGGGATTGCAATTCTGCAGGAGGGAGATGTATGATTTACCTGGATTTTGAGACAAAGGAATTTGTCGCGCGAACGATTACCGACCTTGGAAAAGCGATACTCACGGTGGGGTTTGCGAGTTACTTTTTTGAAAAACTGCCTCTCTACTGGCGTTTTGGGATTCCGGTGGTTGGTGGATTGCTCTTAGCAGTAGGTGTGATTTTATTTTCGACTCGGAAAGGAGTCCCGGAATGATCGCCATAGTTGTTACTCTCATCACGGTCGGATTCTTGATAGGTCTCGTCTATTTAAGCGACCGCCACCAAAAAAAAAATCTCCACTGATTTTACGCGGCACGCAGGAATTCCTGAAGGGCTTTGATTTCGGCAAGAAGCTGCGCGCTGCGATTCAGTCCCCGCAAACTCTGTTTGTCGTATACGGTGAGATAATTCTGCGTGAGTTGATCAATCAGAACAGCCGTCAGCAATGCCAGCTCCGCGTGCTCTTCCGGATGAATGAGCCGCACCCGTCCGAGGTTTGGCATAATTCCTAATTTTTTAAAAGTTTCCTCCCGGCCGCTGAGGACCGCCGCCGGCTCCTGCAAACGCCCCTGTTCCCGCGCAATCAAAGCGGCGGCGCTTTCTCCAGCGCCAAGTTCCGAAACATTAAAATTTTCAAGGCTGAAGGGGTCGAAACCCAGCACGCTTTGACTGAATTTTCTAAGTACTTGCCGGAAAATATCAAAATCCTGGCTCTGTCCGTGGTTTACAAAAAGCCTGTACTCCAAATCCGGCCGGGCCGCTAAAAGAATCAGAAGCGGGCCAAAACCCGCGGGATCCACCTTGCCGTTTTCACCAAATTGAAGTGGTTCATCGAAAAGACGCTTGGCTTGAGCCTGTGCCAAAAGACGCATTAAAAGCGGCGTATTTTCTTTCATAAAAGCAAGCACGCGCGGCGACAGCGCCGGCCGGGGCGCCTCCGGCAGCAAGCCGCGCCTCGCGTTAACGCGCTGAACCGTCTCTTGAAATACGACTCGGCCGTGATTCGAGCGGACATGGACAGGCACAAAACCCTCAGCAAGCTCCAGGGCTACACGCTCCGCTGCTCGCATTTCAGCCCCCGTCGGAGACGGGGACTGGCGTGTCGGCAGCCCCGTATGGGCTGCTCGCATTTCAGACTTCGCCTGTTCTCCTCCTTGATCCGTTTCCTGATCAGGCGGTTTATTCAACCAGACGTCATCGTCCCCCTGCAGACCCGTATGCGGCGCCAATCCCCTCGAATCAAATTCGCGAATCAGCCGGAATGCAGACTGCGCTTCCACCAGACTGCCCCAATCTTCCGTATCCGGGCCGACGTAAACAGGCGCCCCCGTCAGCGTTGCACGAAAAACTTTGCCTGAAAATTTAAGCATGGCTTTTGCAAATTCCTGCCGGTGGTACTCTTTGATCCAATCTTCCAGCCGCAGCGGCGCTGTTTTTGCAGCAGCGTTCAATTCAAAATAGCCCTCGATCTCGCGGGCCAGTTGAATGATCTGCCACCAGAAGTGTGCCCGCTGATCACCCTTTAAGGCAACGTGCGCTGACGTTCCGGGCGTATAAAGATTGCGTCGTAGTTTTTTAATGGCCGGAAGCAGGCGCTCAAAGCGATTCAGAATCTGGGTCAGCACCGTGGCTTCAAAACCTTTTTGCGACAGCGCAATGGCAAGCAGAATGCTCAACTTGCTGGCAAGCGCTCTAGGATTGCCCCACGGCACCGTTTCATGCAAATACACGCCCTGATCTGTTGTCACGCTCAAGCTAAGCTGTTTTTCAAGCGGTGAAACATAAATGCCAATGTGAGTTTTTGCAACCCATGCGTTCTGCTGCAGTTTGAAAGCTAGTTCATGCGCATTACGGGCGGCGATTTCCTCTGCGCCGATTTTGACGGTCATTCGGGTTTGATCAGAAGGCACGCCGGCCTGAATCAGCATCTGCGGATCCTGAGCTTGCCCCTTGTAGCGGATTTGGGCACGATTCGCCTTAAAACTCGGTGTATCTCCAAGCTCCGCGACTGTAGTGAGTCCCAATTTAAAAAACATGTCATCCAGAATACTGCTGGCGGCACGGTACAATTTCCAACTGCCATTTTCTCCCTGCGGAATTGAGGCTGCCGCGATCAAAGCATGCCAAAGCGCGGGCCAGTCCCCCTCCCCAACCTTGTCTGCCTTCATGAGTTTTCCGAGTGCAAAAAGCGCCTTTTCCCGGTCAACCGGTGTCAGGGCTGCGTCCGTCGCGGTGCCGGATAGTTTTTCCACCTCGGTGGGTTCTTGGATTGTACGCATTTCGCTTGCGGCAAAAGGCGTTGCGCCATCACGCTCCATCTCAAAAAGAAACGGCGCTACTTCAGGATCAAAGTTTTTAGGCCTTTCACTTTTCTCAAAACGCAGCCCCTTTAAATGCTCTTTGCGGTATTCTTCAAGCAATTCCTGTATGCGCGGGCGGGAACCCGGGAGGGCAGCGTCCTGAAGACGCAGGCGTTTTAGCAAATCAGCCGCATCCGGCGGCATGTCCTGCAAAGTCCGCGGGCTGTCGGCAATCCCTCGCGTCAACACGTCCAGGCGCCGGGCCCAGTCCCCGCGGCGCAGGCGCTTGGACTCATAAACGCCGGGATTGGCCTCGACAACCTCTTGAGTCCAAAGCATATGCTGGAGAACATTCGTAAGGTTATAGCGCCATTCATAATCCGTCACCGCTTTACGCGCAGCCGCGTCAAAAAACAATTCGAGATCTCCGGGCACCGCCAAAAGCTCCAGAGTTTTTTCAAGATCCACCCGGCCATTCACGCGCAAACGGGAAAGAAGCGGGTCTGCTTTTTCAAATTCAGCGAGATTGCCTTCGTCCAACGAGACTTCTTTACGCTCAAATTGGCTGCGCCGCTTCAAAGCCAGACTCAATGAATTCAGAAAGCGCAGCGTCAGATTTTCAGTCGCCGGTGAAATTTCAAAAACATAGCCCGCCCCGGGCGCGGGCGGCTGTTTCATCCCATGCGTCATTAAAAAGTCATCTGCGGACTGTTTTATGCGCTGAAAAAAAGTGGGCGGTCCATGCTCATCCAGCGGGGCTCTGGAATCAACCTCCATGGCAAAATCCAGAATATCGTCCGGCATGCGCTGCGTACGCCCGTCGTAGTGAAAGCGTTCCAGGTCCGAGTCATTGATCGAGAGCTCTACCACCGAAAGCGCCCAGCTAAGCGACGTGATATTAAAATCACTGCGCGTGCCAAAGCGGTAATCCTTGAGCATGCCGCCGAAGGCCTCGGCGAGCTGTTTCTGTAATTCCTTTTCACGCTCAACCCGCATCCGGTTGCTCTGGTAAATCACAACACCTGGAATGCCGACACTTGCCGCGACCACGCCGGCCAGGGTAAACAAAACTGCGCGGCGGCTTACCCTCATTTCCGACCTCTTCGGCCGCGGGCCTCGCGTCATCAATCCATCAGAAGTCATGAAACTATTGTTGAGCGCTTCGGCCAGCTGTTCGGCCACCAAGACAAGCGCGTTTAAACGTATCAGGGAGGGTTCATAATCTCTACTCGCCGGACGAAGAACACCAAAAAGATCCCGTGCCATGCTGGCCAGGTGGTTGTTAATCTCTTCAACAAGACTCGTCTGAGACTCTTCCGTAAAGGTCCTTTTCAACAGTGCGTTGAACTCCTCTTCGATAAATGCCGTCCAGGCGGCTAAATCAGACGCGGTTCGCTGCCCCTTGGCGTAAGACTGAGAATACTCACGGGCAATCGTTTCAGATTGCACGGCAATCACCTCGAGATGCCGTGCCAACTTGAACCGTAATAGCTTGGGGACTTTCGCGGCAAGCGGCCTGGCAGGAATGACGTAAACCACGCTATCACTGCGCGTCGGGCTTACAGGCTTTGCGGCCGAATAAGGCCGTTCGTAATAATGACGGGCAAGATTTTTCTCGCCGCGGGTACTCCAGCCTTTCTCGACCCAGGATTCCTCACTTAAATGACGCACAAGTCCATCCGCCTCGCTCGCAGCATCGGCAAAACCATCCCCCATACCGACAGATCTCATTTCAGCTCTTGCCGAAGTAATCTCCCGCGCTTCTCCGCCGGGGCTGACACGAACTTGCACAAGCTGTCCATTGCGCGGTTTAAATCCAACGAGAAAAACACCGGCGCTGTCCGAAGTGACCGTGAGCGTAATTCCGGCACTGGAAAGTTCACGCGCAAAAGCCGTGCCGCTTAAAAATTTTTCGGCAGACGGTTCCGTCCGGATGGCCGCATCAACAGCCGCCGCCATCGCGGCCCGCGACAGCCAGGGGGACAGACCCAGGCGCCGGATGTCATCCAGCGCGAGCGCGGCATCATCGGCCGGACGCAGGGTCGCTTTCTCCGGTGTTTGCGGGATCAGGCTGCTGATCATGCGTTGAATGTAGGGCTCCCGGCCTCCCGCTTCCGCCGCGGCGGGCTTGCCCGCCGTGGAGGGCACTTTCATTTGAGGCGTCAAACGCACGTAGCGCCAGTCCTTGTCTTTAAAATAATTTTCAAAAGGCCCGGCATGGAATCCACCCGTAATCACCACCGCTTTTTGCAAACGTCCTGCGCGCATCTGTGTTTCAACACGCTTCGTCATAATCCGGTCGCGCTCTCGCGCAAGCCGGTAAAACTCCAGCGAACGCTCAAATAGCCGCTCGATTTCGGCGGTGTTTTCAAATCGGGACTCCTGCACCCGTTTTTCCTGATTCAAGGCCAGAAAACGTTCGATCAAACGCCCGGGCCATAACGGCTCGCCCTTCGCCAAAACCGCTTCATAGTCTTCCGGAGAAAGTTCCAGCTTGAAGAGTTTCAGCAAAAGGCGGTGCGAACGCAGCAGACCGAGCACTTCTTTTTCTTTTTCACCCGGCGCCAGCGCTTCTTCCAGCCGGGTTGTCAGAGCACGGATTTCCCGCGATAGTTCGCCGCCGTCGAGTTCGCTTTGAAGGACAAGACGCCCGATCACCTTCAAACTTTGAGGCCAGGCCCGGTAATCGAAATCCTGCGGCAGCTCCATCACCATCTGTTCAAACAACTGCGCCGTTTGGGGGCCGGGCAGATAGCCGGGCTGCAAAGCATTTTGGAGCACCTGTTTGATCTGCGCATGAAGATTCCCGGCCGCCACAAACCGGGCGATGGCTTTCAAAAAATCGGGCTTTTCATTTTCAAAGGCGCTGCGATCCAGAGCCGCTTCGAAACGCTGCAACGCGAAAATACGCGTCAGCATGGGCCAATCGGCTTGAACGCGCGGGCTGGTGAGATCGATTTTAAGTTTATCTATGGCCAGCGTTTTTAATTGCGCGAGCCAATCCTGAAGCGGGAACAGTGCCGCTTCAAACCGTTCTTCGTCTTTAAGAAATCTCCGCAGCCCGGGACTCAGATAGGGCGCACTCAGCCGCTCGATCTGCAGGTTCATGGCTTCCAGAAACCTCTTTGTTTTTTTGCGGGCTTTCAACACGGCGGCAAACGCGCGCGCATTGTCACTATAAACTTCGGCATCTTCAATTCCGAATCCACGGGTCTGGGAATGCTCCGCCAGAAATAAAGCCGGGCCTGAAACCGCGCCCCAATCCAAAAGCCGTTTCAAGGCATTTTGAGTCCAGGCGGGATTTTCAGGAAAAAATTTTAAAAGTTCCGGATGCAGCTCAGCACTATTTCCTTCCAGAAAAACGGTATCCACCCGGTAGGTTTCGCGGAGATACTCGAGAATGCGGCGAATGCTTTTCTGAGTGGCTTTGTCGCCGTGCGCTTCCTGAATATGGAAAATAAGCGGTCCGCGTCCGTCATGCACCGCTTCAACTTTTCCAAGTTCTGCGGGTAATGACGGCTGAAAATAAATTGCGGTCCCCGCCGAAGTCCGGGGGAGTTCAGCCGCCGCTTGCACGCCGGCGCCCTGCGAGGTCAGAAAAAAGAAAAGGGCCGCTGTCGTAATCGTACGTTTAAAATGAAAGGGATGCAACTTGGCAGACTCCTTTGGGGTTGCAGGAATATCTGAGTTATTTTTGGTCTTTTTAAAGGGTAACACTGCTCTAAGCCCAGGGCCAGGCACTCTCAAATAAAACCTTCACAAAATTCCCGTTTTATTATTTTTATTAATATTAAATTAACTAAATGTTAAAACTCCATGCAAACTACGCCTCATGACATTTGAATTTGTGGATGTAAGTCGTTTCTGTAGGGGCAATTCATGAATTGCCCCTACCAAAAATAAATGTCATGCGGGACTACACTCTCAGGCACAACGCCTTAACTTTTAGACCGGATATCTCGATAATGAACTACCTCTTCTATAAATTAGCCGCTCAGCCCAGACAGGATTTTTAATGGCTTTTAACAGCACATCTTTAAAATTTGCGATCAGTTTCGCTTTTCATATTATCGCGATTGTCCTTTCGGTGATGACCCTCAAGCCGAACACCCTTCCGGTCCACCCTCGCTTAGCCGCGGAGCTGCTCAGCGGCCGTGACAATGGCTATCAGTTGCCCGGCTCTCAATTCAAAATTTTCCAGCCAATTCTGCCCAAAAAAGGCAGCGCCTCTCTCATTTATGATAGGCCGTGCCCTACCGATGCAAAATCCAAACAGTTCTGCCATGACGCTCAGAAATTTCTGACGCCGTTTCTTCTGAGCATGGACACTCAGGAACCGATCGCGCTGGTCTACTGCAGTTCCGCGGAGCTGGCGGAAAAACGGCTTGCTGAAACGGGCTATCGGTGGGCTTACAACGCAGGCAAAGGGCGCGGTATCGCGCGGCGGATGGCATGAAGTTTCTGATTCCTTTGGCACTTTCCACGGCTTTCGGATTTTTGTTTCTCGCGCGTTTTCTGACTCACAGCCGGCTTAAACATAAAGTCCTCTTCATGATTTTATTTTCTCCCGCCACCGGCATGGCACTCGTTTCGCTCCTTCTCTTTTGCATTCAAATTTTACTGGCTCCGCAGGCCAGGTTCCTGAGCGCGGCCGTCCCGCTGGCTTGCATCGTGCTGCTCTGCCTTAGAATTCCGCGGTTTAAAAAGCCGGTTGAAAACTGCGCGCCGCAGGAAAGTGCTTTTACAAAAATAAAACACCTGCTGCAGCCGGCCGGGACGCCGGCCATTCAAAATATCCTCGGTTGGCTCCTGGCGGGGCTCCTGTTTTATACGGCCTGTCATTTCTGGACTTACTTAACGGGTTATATGAGCTGGAATGCTTTCGGCGGATGGGATACCCGCGCGTTCTGGACGCTGAAAGCTCATTTTCTTCATCGAGATCCGGAACAGTGGCAGCTTTTATTTTCTAAACAGGCCAGCTGGGCCAACAGCGACTACCCGCTCATGATTCCAGGCATCACGGCCTGGGGCTGGAATCTGCTCGGCCGCGAAATGCTCATCTGGCCGATGGTGATCGCGGCAGTTTTTATTTTTTCACTGGCCGGCCTTTTGCTCTGGTATCTCGCCTGCTGGCGCTCCTGGGCCACGGCCCTGGCGGCATGTCTTTTTTTTCTGACGACCTACGCCTACCGTTTCTGGGCAGGCGCCATGTACTGCGACATTCCGCTAGCCTTCTTCGAAACCATGGCGGTTCTGCTATGGATCAGCGGTTTGAGGCTTGGTGAGGCCCGCCTTTTCGCGCTAGCAGGGCTTTTTGCGGGCTTTGCCGGTTGGACTAAAAACGAGGGCATTCTTTTTATTCTGGCGCTGACAACGTCAACAGGATTATGGCTCGCGATCCTAGGCCGGCAAAAAAAAACCGCCGCAGGAAAATTCTTTCTGAGTTTCCTGTGCGGTCTCACAATCCCGCTCACCATTTTTCTTTACTTCAAAATATTCCTGGCCGTCAACAAGACCCTTCTCATTCAAACGCAAACACCGCAGGCAACCCTTGCGGCATTGACAAACTGGGACAGGATCGCATTCATCCTGGCGGCCTTCGGCGCCTTCAAGTGGCGATTCGAAAACTGGCATGGACTTTGGCTGCTTTTCGCGGCGGCCCTGATCTATAAACCACTCGCCGCAAAACGAGGCGGGAGAGAAACCGCCGTCTGGCTGCCTGTGCTCACGATTTTTTTAGTAGAAACCGGATACTTGCTTGTTTTTGCGCAGACGCCGCTCAACCTTCAATTTCATCTTCAGACTTCCATGCTCCGGCTGCTTCTGCACACCGGAGCTCTGGCACTCGTCTTCGCATTCGAAACTTTCGGACTCAGCGCCGAAACGCCTGACACTTAAAGCGCCACTACGCTAGCGCCGACTGGATCGCCACAACGCCACCCCCCGCTACACCCGGCACTCTTACATTCCGCTGGGTTGCGCAATTGTGATCGGCATCGCAGAACTCGTACATCCGATTATACTGCTCAGCGCGGATGTCCGCCGGCGTACGAGCGGCCTCCTGCATTTGCTGCGTATAGCTGCGGATATACAAATCCGCCATTGTACGCGGCTCACCGGCAACCTGCCCGACTGGCTCAAACATCAACACCGCGACTACTAAGACCGGCACCATCTTGATCATGGCCCACCTCCCACGTTTGTCGCCTTCAGAGACTCTCTCCAGACAGTTTTATTATACTCCCGCCCGCAACCTTTTTTGTGATGCGCATCACAGAGAGCTCACGTTGATAAAGGCACCTATCTTCTTGCATCGCCTTAAGATAGGAAAAGCCGCCCTTATTTATATTAAAATAAAGGCGGCTTTTGACCGCATCAAATCGCAACTGCGTTCTTAAGCGTGCGTGTGAAACCTCAGGTCAAGCACGTGAGCCAATGCCTTGCATACATCCACCGTTGTAAAAATGCCGACTAAATGTCCGTTTTGCACAACCAGCGCGCTGCCATAGCGCTTTTCAGCCATCTCAAGAACCACATCATGCAGCAGCGCCGTGGGTTCCACTTGGTAGGGATGGTCGTGGCAAATATCTTTAACTTTGAGCAGTTCCGGATTTGAATCCACGAAGCTCGTCGCCATTCGAATATCGCGGTCGCTGACAATTCCGATCAGCTTGCCGTTTTCCGTCACCGGCAGGTGCCGGATATTAAGCTCGCTGAGCTTTTTTGTTGCGGCCTGCACCGTCTCTTTCGACTCGATAGAGTGCGGCAAGTAGGTCATGAATTTTTGAATAATCGGTTCTGTTTTTGACATGAATAAACTCCTTTACTGATGCTGCGTCATTGATCTGTTGCAGAAGGGCCTTGCACCGGCAATGGCTCGTAGGGGCAATTCATGAATTGCCCCTACAGAATGATAATGACCACGTTGCGCAGCAGACCCGAAAACGGGGATGCCAAAAAAAAGGATAGTCAAAGATATACACACGTTTACTCAGTTCTCTTAGCGCCCAGTGATTTAATGTACGCCACAAGGTCGATCAGTTCCCGAACGGTCATCGCTTCGGTAAAATCGCCCATGCGGGACAAATCACTGTCGTCGGCCTGGCCATCGGAATCCCAAGCCACAGTATGCGACGGCGACACGATGGAGTTGGCGATCCAGCCGCGCGAATAATGCCCCTGTTTTTTCCCCAATTTCGGCGCCTCTTTGGCCGCAACCGGCGGCGCCAGCGCCGCATCTTTTTCAACCCGGTGACAGGTCGCGCATTTTAAACGTTCAAACGCCGCGCGTCCTTTGACCGCATCCCCGTCCGGGATAAAAAAGCCGCTTGCCGGATGCATGCCTTCATCCTTCCCGGCCCAAACCGCCGGAGACGCCGTGAAAAGCAGCGCGAGCCCCAACAACGCGATCATTTTTTTCATAGGTGACCCTCCAAAGTTAATTAAAAATGCCCTCTGAGAAAATGTTCCAACCCGTCTCCCGCGATGTAAGCCATCAAGGCTGCGGCACAGCCCACAAGCAGCGTTTCAAAGCCGGAGCGAAACCAGGTTTCCCCGGTAAACCGGCTTTTAGCCGCGCCCAGCAGAAAAAAAACAGCGGCCGTGGCGCCGGCACTCCAGTAAAAACTAGCCGCAAGCGCCGAACCCCGGATAAAATCAGCGGCAAACGGTAAAAGCGGGATGGCTCCCGCGATAAAAAAAGCGGCAAAAGTCGCGCCCGCGGCGCGCAGCGGAGAGGGTGTTTCCAGTGAAAGCCCCCATTCCTCGCGCAGCATGGTATCCACCCAAAGCTTCGGATCCGAGGTAATCACGCTCACCACCTTTTCAAGGACTTCGCCGGAGAATCCTTTGGCCGCAAAAATCTGGCGCACTTCTTCGCGTTCGCCTTCCGGCACGTCGCGGATATGCGCCTCCTCCACGCTTCTCAATTTCAAAACACGCTTGCGGTCGATTTGCGTGGCAAGAAAATTTCCGGCAGCCATGCTGAATCCGTCGCCGATCAGGTTGGCAGCGCCGAAAATCAGAACCACGGCCGCGCCTAACCCAGCTCCGGCCGCACCGGCGACAACGGCGAAAGTCGTGACCGCTCCGTCCACTCCGCCGTAAACGAAATCGCGCAGATAGCTGTGCTTCGGCCCCATGGCAAGCCGCTGGGCGATCGCTGAAGTTGTGTGGTCGTGGTCAAGACTCATTTCCAAATGCCCCTTTACTGTGTCATTCCCGCATCCGCATGGAAGCCGATAGGGCTGTGTCACACCCGCGTCGCGGTCTGTTGCACAACGTGTTTATTATCATTCTGTGGGGGCAATTCATGAATTGCCCCTACGAGCGGTTGTGTTTCAATACCCTTCCGCAACAGACCCATCGGCATGGAAACCGATACTGTCATGTACGCGGCCCTGTTCGGGCCGTGTCATTCCCGCAATGTTTTGGCGGGAATCTATCTGCCTGCTTCAAAAATCGATCAGAATGTGAGATCCCAAAACTTGATTCGAGGACCAGGTCGCGCCCTGCTGAGATTGAATCATGTAAAAGACCTTGAGTTTACTCTGTTTCCAGAGTTTCACGGTCACGCCCGCAGGAATGACGCGGTTCTCGCTGATCGTACGCCGTTTAAAATCGATAAAAATCTCATCGTTCACAAAAAATGAATGCAAAAAAGGAAACCTTTTCAAATGAACCGGCACTTCCGCTTCCGCCAAATGGCGCAAGCGCCCGTTATCCGAGCCCTTACCCTCAACCCAGCGAAACTCCATGCGGTTGCGGTTCTTGAAATTGATCCGCTCGCGCCACGACCAGCGCGGATTGGCCTCAAGCTCAAGCCGGTGCTGATACTTAAACTCATTGGCCGTTTTACGCGCGTTGTCCGCTTCGGTTTCAAGGTAAGTATAATTCAGACCGAGCCCAAGGTATTTAAAAAAATCAAAGGCAAGCGCCTGACTGCCCTGCCAGAAACCGGTATTGGACGCGTCATGATCAAAACGCATTTCCCAGTAATTGACGTAATCCACATAAGGCGTGTCGATCACTTTGACTTGCGCCCGCGACCAATACTGGAAATCGTCGCCCGCCCGGCAAACGCCCGCTCCCGAGGCTGCAAAGACGCACAAGATAACGGCAGAACGTTTCAAGAAGTTCATCGCACCCAAACCCCATGATTGAACAGGCTTAACCCGGCCATCAAAAGTACATTTGCCGCCACCGTAATCACCGCCCCCACTCTCAGCATTTCCCGGACTTTCAGCTCGCCGGTGCCATACGCCATCGCCATGGGCGGCGTGGACATGGGCAGCGGGAAGTCAAACGACGAGGCCATCGTCACTAAAATGGCCAGCATAACGGCTTGCGGGCCGCCGAAACTAAAAACCAGCGGCACGATGAGATTGACCGCGGCAGTATTGCTCATGAACGTTGATAAAAAAACCGTCAAAACAAGAAAAATCAGCGCAAGCAATAGGCCCTGGTGGCTGAAAAGAGGCAGACCGACCAGCCAATGCGCCAGGCCTGAAGCCTCCATGCCGTCCCCAAGCGCCAACCCGCCCCACATCAGGACAAGAATGTCCCATTCGATACCGCGGAAGTCCCGGCTGTCTAAAAGACGCAGTCCCATCAGCGCCGCGCCGCATATAAGCGCGCTCACTCCTTCCGGAATGCCTGTGGCTCCGGCCGTCAGCCAGAACACCCCCGTTAAAAAAGCAATGCCCAAAACTGCAAATTGTTTTTTTTTAAGCTGTCCGTCACTCGCAAAATTAAAATCCAGGGTTGTTTTTTGAGGCGGAAAAAAACGATAAAGCACCACGCTTGAAAACAGAGTGACCAATACCGCCAGGGGCAATGCGGCCTGAACCCATTGAAAAAAATCAATCCGGATTCCGCGCTGGGCCAAAAGGCCGAAAAGAATGGCATTGGGCGGGGTCCCGACCGGCGTGGCAATCCCGCCGAAAGCGGCCGCAAATGCGATTCCAAGCACCAACGCCTTGCGAAAGGGGTCATTTTTTTCAAGCCCACTGCGCAAGGGTATAATCATAGCCAGCATCAATGCGGCAGCAGCCGTGTTCGACATCCACATCGATAAAAAAGCCGTGGCGGACATAAAACCCAACAAAACGCCGTAAGGCTTGCGGCCGAAAAAACTCAAAAATAAAATGGCAATTTTGTGATCAAGGCCGTGTTTTTGAAATGCCCGGGAAAGCAGAAAGCTGCCCAAGAAAAGCATGATGACCGGGCTGGCAAAAGGCTTGAGATAGCCGAGCGCGGCCCGCTCCGGCGGCTGAGCAAGCACTAAAATCTCGAGGATCACGACCCACAGCGACGTGACGTAAAGCGGAATGATTTCAAAAGCCCAGAAGATCGCGGCGAAAACAAAAATGGCCGCCGCGCGGCGCGCCATTTCAGGGCACGCGGCTGGCAGAAAAAAATAGACGGCCGCCGCAAGCGCCAAAGTTACCAACATCAGAATTATTCGATGATGCGTCTTCATTTTCCCGCTATACGGCGGGGCCGGCGGCCCGGATTTCAGGCGCGGCATCCGGCGCATTTTCCTGAAAATTGGTTTGAAACATTTTGGCCAGCATGCGGGCTTTGGCTTCGTATTGCTCCGGCGATTTCCAGGTAGCTTTCGGATCCAGCACTGCCGCCGGAACCTCCGGACAAGCCGCAGGAATTCCCACACCAAACACGGCATCCTTGCGCAAAGCGGCTTTGCTCAACTTGCCTTCGAGGACCGCCTTCACAATGGCGCGCGTCAAACCAAGATTCATGCGTTTGCCTTCACCGTACGGCCCCCCTGACCAGCCGGTGTTGACCATCCATACATCGACCTCATGGCGCCGGATCTTCTCCCCGAGCAAACCCGCGTAGGTGCTCGGCGGCAGGGCCATAAACGGCGCCCCAAAACACGGACTGAAAGCCGCCTGCGGTTCCTTGATGCCCGCTTCGGTGCCCGCCACCTTGGCCGTGTAGCCGGACAGGAAATGATACATGGCCTGCGCCGGTGAAAGCCGGGCCACCGGCGGCAAAACTCCGAACGCATCGCAGGTCAGCATCAGAATGTGTTTGGGATGTCCCCCGCGTCCCAGCGGCGTCATATTCGGGATATGCGAAATCGGATAAGAAGCGCGTGTGTTTTCAGTGATGGACTCGTCATTCAGGTCGATCTCGCGGGTCACAGGATCCAGCACCACGTTTTCAAGCAGAGTTCCGAACATGCGGGTCGTACGGTAAATATCAGGCTCACCTTCCGGCGAAAGACGGATCACTTTAGCGTAGCAGCCGCCCTCAAAATTAAACACGCCCTCATCACTCCAGCCGTGTTCATCGTCGCCGATCAATGTGCGGCTGGGATCGGCAGAAAGCGTTGTTTTGCCCGTGCCGGACAAACCGAAAAAAATCGCCAGATCCTTTTCATCGCGGCCGTAATTGGCAGAACAATGCATGGCCATAATGCCGCGCTGGGGCAAAAGGTAATTCATGAGCGTAAAAATTGATTTTTTGATTTCGCCGCAGTAAGCGGTGCCGCCGATCAAAATGAGCCGCTCGCCGAAATTCAACAGGATGAAAGCGTCGGAATGCGTGCCGTCGGTTTCAGGATCCGCATGAAATCCGGGCGCGTGTAAAACGGTGAATTCCGGCATCAGTGCCGCCAGTTTCGCCGGATCATTTTCGCGGATGAACATGGTGTGCGCAAACAGCGCGGCACTGGCACGTTCGGAGACGACCCGCACCGGAATGCGGAAACGCTCATCCGCACCGGCGTAGCAATCCTGCGCAAACACGGTTTTGCCCTGCAGATAGGCCGCCACGCGGTTTTTCAGCGCTTCAAAGCGCGCCGGAGGGAACGGCTGGTTGACCTTGCCCCACCAAACCTTGGCGGAGCTGGAAGGTTCATGCACGATGAATTTATCTTTGGGCAAGCGCCCGGTGTAAGGCGATGTTTTGATCACCACCGGCCCCTGGCTGGAGATCCAGCCCTCGTGCCGGTGAACAATTTCCTCGTAGAGCGCCGCCGTAGACAAATTCCAATGCACGGCCCCCAGATTTTGCAGCCCCAGGTAAGCCAGGCTTTGATTTGTTTTCTGCGTCAGCGTTTCCATAAAATCACCTTTCCCCCTACGAACACTTGCAGGCTTTCAGCGATTCCGCGGCCCTGACCTTAACCAGCTGAAGCACCAGCCGCGCGATCTCCTCAACCGAAACGCGATCCGTGTTCCAAACGATGTCGTAGAGCAGCGGGTCATGAATGTCCCGGTTAAAAAATGTTTTCACGAGTTTGGCCCGGCCCTTATCCTGTTCAAGCACTTCCTCACGCGCACGCGCCTCAGAAATGCCCAGCAGTTTACCCATGCGCCGGACGCGGTTTGGAAGCGACGCCACCAACCGGAGGTGAATACCGCCGGGTAAATCGCGCGTGAGCGACGCCCCGCCATGCCCCACCAAAATCACTTTGCCGAGCAGCGCAAGCTGGCGGATGATCTCAAACATTTTCTTCACAACAGCGTCCTGTGGCGTCACACCCACAATCAGCTGTTCGAGAAAATCCTCCATCACCGGCCGGTACTCCGAGGCCAGCAGATTCTTCATCGTGACTTTCAAACCCGGCTCATCAGCCACCATCTTACACAATTCCTGATCGCACATGTGCCAGCCCTCAAAAGCCGGATCCGTATGTTCGCGCATCTCGTTCAGAATCGAGGATGCCAGCGTGTGCCCGCCCGCGCCGGTTTCACGCGAAATCGTAATGAACGGAACCTTCCCTATCTTTTTCGGACCTTCGCCGTGCTGATCCTCCGCATAGCGCACGCATTCTAAAAAGGCTTGTAGTTTCTGAACATCCGTCATGACACCCACCTCCTTTTTCCCGCTGTCTTTTTTCCTGAAATTTTCCGGATCCGGCTCGACGGCCCCTGAGTGCCGGCAGCCTTCCCCGCAACAAGATTTTTTAACGCCTTTTTTTCACAAGCCCGCAGCTCGCTCCACGCCTGTTTAAAAATCGCATTCTCGGCGGCCAGATGGTGCCGCACAAAACCGGAAAGGTAAACACCCATTTCGGATAACCTGACCGACTCTTGCCCCGGACAAGACAAGGGAGGGCTCACTTCCAGCAAGCGGACAACGCCCATCACCGTATGCAGCAACGCCATCATTTCACGGTGCTCCGACAAAAAAAGGTTCACAGCCGCTTCCGTCCGGGGAACATGCCTTTGAAAGAAAGGAAAAAGCACACCCTCCTCGATTTGAAAGTGACGGCCCAGCTTATCCTGAAAGTCCGCAAAATGCGCCCTCACCCCGCCTATGTTACTCTGAAACCAGGGTTTCCCTTCATAGCGCAGTTTTTTAAGCCACGTCTCCCAATCCCCGAGGCTCCGAGTTAAGGCTTTATCATTGCAAAGCTCAAAGGGCTGCTTCTTTTTTTGTGTATTCATGGATGAACCTCTGGCGCAACTCTAGCAGGGCGGGAACAAGATGACTGTGACGGAGGTCACAATGACATGGCTAGTGCCTCATGACATTTGTTTTTGGTAGGGGCAATTCATGAATTGCCCCCTACAGAAACGACTTACATCCACAAATTCAAATGTCATGAGGCACTAGAATATCACAGGAGTTTTTCGAGGCCGAGGCGGTTGAGAATGACAATCTGGTGGGGATGAATGTCGATGAGCTTTTCGTGTTTGAGCTCGTGCAGCTGGCGGGCCACGGTCTCGCGCGCCATGCCCAAACGCTGCGCGAGAACTTCCCGGGTAAACGGAACGGGCAATTCGCCCGCCCGCGCCGCCTTTTTAGATTCTTCATGGGCCAGCATATCCAGCAGGAACTTCACAACGCGTTTGCGTGTGTCCTTCAGCGATACTTCTTCGACCAGCGAACTCATGCAGCGCAGGCGCTCGGCAAAAATGCGGTTTAAGGAGTGGCTCAGCGGCGTGTTTTTTTCCACGAGCCGCACATATTGATCGCGCGAGAAAAACCAGACTTTGCAGTCCGAGAGAGCTTCGGCAGAAGCGCTGCAAAACCATTCCCGCGTACCGGGATTGCAGGCGCACGTATCGCCGGGGCCGAGCATTTCGAGGATTTGTTCGCGGCCTTCGGCCGTCATGCGGTAGAGCTTCACGCGCCCGTCGCGAACGATAAAAACACGGTCGCAGGTATTGCCTTCAGAAAGGAGGGTATCGCCTTTGGAATATTCTTTTTCGTGCAAAACGGTGCCAATTTCGCGCAATTCCGGTTCGCTCAATCCCTGAAAAAGCGAAACATCTTTAAGCTGAATCATTTCGAGATATTCTCCTCGTGCTCGCACATTATTGCTGTAGGGAACAGGCAACTCCAGACGACGGCTTTCCCTTGCCGTCGCTGGATAGTCCCAATGCATCGGCGTTGGGGCATGCCTGTTCCCTACGGACGAAGGATTATAGCATCCAGCCGTAACGGAGGTACAACGAAGTTGAAGTGAAGAAGGTGCCAGGTACCCTCACCGTTATTCTGTAGGGGCAATTCATGAATTGCCCCTACGAACGGTTGCGTTTCAACACCCTTCTGCCGTGTTTGGGCATGGCAGATTAAGCGGCGGCGCGCATAGCGGTGATCGCATCATACTGCGTTTCAAGAACTTGCAGAATGCCGAGCAAACCCTTCTGCGACAGGCTGAAACCTTCGCCCTTGGGCCGGAATACGGCATTGAGAACTTTTTCGTCGATCTCGGCGCCCTTGATCTGAAGCAGTTGATTGAGTTTGCCGCGAATTTCTTCGGGTTTGCTGCCAAACTTCGATTCGCGCGCGATTACCGCCCCGGCCGCCAGCTGCATGAACACGGAAACAGCTTCGAGCATTTCCAGATCCGCGACGGAAAGCCCCGCGTGATCTTCAAGCATTTCAACCGGCACAAGCAGCTTGCTCACCTGACTCGCAGCACTCGTGGCATTCGCTAAAACAGTCTGACCGTTTTCCAGCTGATGCTCGCGCACTCGGTTCAAATCCGGCAAAAGCTGTATGGCATCGGGCGCAAGATCGGCTTCACCGGCTTCATCCGACAGCGCTCGCCGCTGAGCCGGGTTCGCAGCCACCATCGCGCGCTTCAGCGCCCCGGCATCACGCAGTTCACGGATCGCCGCAATCAAATTCAGCGCCGTCGTTTTGGCATCGTCTTCCGGGCTGAGCGTCACCCCAACGGCAAAGCCCCCGTTCAAGTTTTTAAAATCGGCCGCCAAATTATCGCTCGCGATGTCCAGCAGCAGGTTCTTATCCTGCCGCCGTATTTTATTTTTCTGAATGCTTTCCAGTTTCCGGGTCACAATTTCGCGTTCAATTTCGATGATCTGCTCAACCGAAATGTCCTCACGCGCCTTTTCAAGACGATCAGAAACCTCTGCCAGGATTTCATCCGTCACTTTCCCGTAAGCGTATTGCGTCAATCCATCCGCAACAAGATCCAACGCTCGCATCTCGGAACGTTTAGGAGGGCGGACAGGTTTCTCTCCCAGTACAAGCTGGCCGGCCCGAACCACCTGCAGGATATTGGATTCGTTGGAAGATCCCGAGTGGAACAGCGTCTCAACAGCATCCCCCCTGCGCCAAAAAAAATCGTAAAATTTATTCATTTCCCGGACGTGTTCTGTTTTTAGTGCGTGGTACCCCGAGTTAAGCAAAAGATTCCAGTTTGCCTTTGCGGAAGATAGTGATTTCATCACAGCATAGTTCGGCCCCACGGACGCCCCGGGCGGCAAGTACTGTTCCCACGGGCCGATATTCACTAACGCAATGTCTATTTGCTTTGCAAATTCCCGGATGCGCCTCTTGCCTTTCGCTTCCGTAAAATCCAGCGTATGCAGTGAAAAAGATCCGCGCGCCGGCTCAGCCGTATTATCACGAACATAGCCTTGCCCGCTCAGTAATTCTTCCGCGTGCGTTAAATGCTCATAGTCGGCCAGCATCACGTGAGCCGCGCCAAGTGCCAATGCCACCTGCGCAAGAATGCCGTGTCCGGCGCCGAAATCCGCCACCACAGCACCCCGGAAGGCTTCCGCATTTTTGAGCATGGCCGCAATCACGTGGGTTGTGTAAAAACCCATATCAATTTGGCGGGTGTTATAAACCGCCTTTTCGGTAAAAATAATATTGTTCGGATACTCCGCAATTTCATCCCGCAGTTTTTCTTTAAGATTTTGCAAAGTCACGGGGTTCAGGCTGTCAGCGATGACAAACACCAATGGGCCCACCGTGGTCACTGTAATTTTGTGATCTTGCCCGTCTGTTGATGAAAATAGCTCATCCTCCGAAAATCGTGCTGTAAAAGACTCGAATTTGCGGGTTGTGGTAAATTCCAGAGCAGCTCCGGCTGTATCCAGTTTATTCAAAATTTTCAAGCCCCAGCGTTCGGTTTCGGAATCATCCAACGGTTCGTAACGGGAAAAGAGTTTTGCGAGAATCCATTCGCTGGACTTTGCCTTCAATTCCACGCCTTGCAAAATCCGGATAATCTCCGGAATAAATTCGTTAAATCCGCCGGCCGTTCCACCGGTTTCTTCCAGAATTCCGAGCAGGACATCCGTATCACGATCGCCGTAGGTCACGCGATTTGCTTCGATCAGCTGTCTAAACGTGGCGTCCTGCGCCTGCATATAGACCGGCATGGCTTTACGAAGAACAAGATCCTGCACATTTGCAACGTCCTCGGAAAGCTTTGAACGCATTTCGGACCTGCCCGCCGGCTTGTCCGCCGAAGCAATTGCGGAGGCGGGGCGCAGGGCAACGTTGCGAGGGGTACCCCGCACCCGAGCCGAGACCGGCGCGCGCGCGGCAATCGCCGGGACAAGACTGTTCATCGCGCCGCCCCCAAAAAACCCGCCCAGAAGCGTGGCCGCGTTGGCCATCACAAAAGCCTGGACCTGCTGATCGAGCCGGAATTCCGGGTCCAGCGTTTGCGCCGTGCCTTCGATCGTCAAAATGCCCTTGAGCAGCTGCAGAAAGGCGCTTTTGATTTGAAGACCGTGGCTTCCCGCTTCATAGAAAAGGGCATTGATTAAATCGGTGGTGGAGTGCCCCGCCGCGAGCGTCCGTTCAATCGCACCTTGCAAACCCGCGCGGTCAAAATCGGGAGCCGCAACGCCGATTTGCTCCAACACACCCAGGATTGAGGTCGGGTCGCCGCCCGCGATCGCAAATAAAAGCGGGATCACGCCGTCGCGTTCCGGCGTCGTCAGCCGGCCCATCCGGCCGAAATCCAGCAGCCAGATTTTACCGGTCTCATCCACGCGAATATTTCCGGCGTGCAAGTCATCATGGTAAAGGCCGCGAAAAAGCACATGGTCCATAAACATCGTGCTCAAGCGATTGGCCGTCTGGCGCTGCAGCGCTTCAGGCAATTCACGCGGGTTGCGGCCTGCGACAAAAGACTGCACCAGGATGCTTTGGCGCACCAGGGGTTCATAAAATTCGGGCATGCCGATGTCCGGCGGCAGGATCGCCCGGAGATCTTGCGCGTTTTTGAATTCATTCCGGAAATCCATCTCCTCGCGCATACTGCGCGCAAATTCGCGAAAAAGAGACTCCACGTCGATTTTCTTGTCAAAACGCTCCTGATTTCTCTGGATGTCATAGACAACGCTGCGAATGCGCGCGAGATTGGTTTCGATGGCCTTGCGCCGGCTGGGCGTAATCACCTTGATGACGCCTCGCGTGCCGTCTTTAAGCACCACTTCGTAAACTTCGCCGATGGTCCCTACGTTGAGCGGCACCGGATTGATCGAGGTGAAAAACTGTTCGATGCGGCCGCCCAGCTCTTTTTCAATCGTGCCGCGCACTTCTTCAAAAGCGCTGGGCGCCACGTTTTCCTGAAAACTTTCCAATTGCGCGCGGTAACGTTCAGGAACCAGGTCGCGGCGGAAACTCAGGAATTGACCCAGTTTTTCATTGCCCGTCACTTCGAAAAACCGTTTGATGGCTTGTTCTTCCGTGAGGCCTTCCGTATTAAAGTCCGCGAGAATGGCCTCGCGCCGGCCGAAGGGCAGCATCTTGAAATAGCTGATCAAGGCGAAACGCACAAGCGGCGGGCTATTTTGAAAAACAGCCGGCACTTCGACGGGTTTCTCCCGCAAAATATCTTCGCGCGCGTTGAAATCCTTCTGCATGCGGTCCAGCATTTGGTCCAGGCGCGCTCTTTGGCCGGCATCCAGGACCGGAATTCCAAAGTCCTTCGGTGTGGTCCTGGCAGATTCCTTGTCCGGCAATTCAAGGAACAGTCTCCATTTTTCAACGGCGGCTCCGGAAAGCTGGAGATTCAAATACCTCGTCAGTTCGCGGTAATCCACGCGGCCCCGCAGCGCAAATCCCTCGACATGCGTACGCTGCCCTTCAGTCCATTGAAACCCCGGAATCAAACGTTTGAGTTCTTCTTCGATCTGTTCGATGCTGTGATAGAAATTGGCGTTATGGACATTCGCGGCGTCAAAAAGTCCGTCGACATACCAGTGGCGCAAATGGCTCAGCCATTCCCCTATCGGCTGGGACGTACCGCGGACATGGTGCCGGTCATAGACCAGAAGAACGTCAATCTCATTTGAAAGATCGGGGACCCAAAGACGATGCCGCTGTACTACGCCCTCGAAAACACGCAGGAAATCTTCATTGCTTTGCCACGAAAAATTGTAGCTGAAGCGTCGATCATCGGCATGGGTTCCGCCGCCGTCTTTCAATACGTCCAGGTAAAAAGATTGACGCATTTTGGCGTAGCTTTGAAAGAAGGCCTCGTCCTTGTCCGGATTCTGAAAAAGATAAACCAGCAGACGGTCGGAAGGCAGCTGTTCCTCGTTCAAATCAAAGAACCGTTTCATCCAGCCGTAGAATCTTTCTTCGCTGACAGCCCCGCCCGCCAAAACGGTCCCGCTCCAAAAATTGCGGGCGTACTCCCCGACCACCCCTGCGGCAATCACGCCGTTAAACGCTTTTTGCTGGATGGCAAGCGGCACGCGCGCATTCCCCAGCAATTCGCGGTAAAGCGCGAGTTTATATTGGGCGAATTCCTTGGCGCTGTAATCCAGCAGGATATCAACCAGGTAGTCCTGGGCCGGCGATCTTTGAGCTTGGGAAAAGAGAAAGGGTTCCGCCCGGCTGTAAAGCGCCTCAAAACTAGGCACGGCCCTCAACTGGGCCAGCGTCAGGGCGCGCATCTCACTCTTGTTAGCGGCAGCAAACGCGGCCAGGTCGCGATGCATGAGCTGAAGCAAGAGAGGCCCGGCGGCATGCAGCGCGAACTCGTCGCCTTCTCCGGCAAGGGCCGCGTCAAAATCAGGCAGCAGGGCATCCATCACCGCCGCCGTATCCATTCCCATGCGGATGGCGTCCGCGTTCAAAGCGCCCTGCGGCTGCTGCCGGGCAGGCTCGCGATGCAGGGCCAGAACACTTTCATGGTATTTGGCATTGGAACTCAGTCCGCGCAGCAGCGTGAAATTCTCATGCACGGCGATTTCCGGATTGGCCGAGAGGATCTGTTCGAAAAGCGGCATGAGTGCGTGCAGCTTCCCGCGGTTTTTCCAGCTGCTGCCGGCATCAAAGGCCGCATCTTCGGCGACTTCCGTAAAGAATTTCAGGACTTCCCGTTCCGTTTCAGGATACTTTTTTTTTGCAATCACTTTTTTAGCGAAAGTCAGCAGCGTCCCTGCACTTAAATTGATCAAATCCTCAGGATTGCGCTTGCCTTTGGGGGGCAGCAAATCGCGCATGGCCTGGGCAAGCAGCACGTCTTTCTCATGATCCGGCAACGCGCTTTCATCCAAGCGCTTGACCAGCAAGTCCACTCCGCGGTCAAAAACCCTCTCGTCAGTGCCTCGCATCAACGCCAGTTTTTGGATCGCCAAAGCGTAAATTCTCGCGGCATGGCTCTGGAGTGCGGGAACTTCTTCCAGCGTAGCGGCCGCGGCGATCATGGATCTCACGTCAAAACGCTCGCGGCGCAGATCCACGTCGGTCCTAAACGCGTCTTCCGCCGCGCGGATGCGCGCCTGCGCGGTACCGGGATTGGCGGTGAATTCATAACGGCCGAGGGCGGCGCTTTGTCTGGATTCCAGATCTTGCTCCCAAAATTGAAACGCTTCCACAGCCGATTGCAAACGCCGAAAATCCCCCCCGGAGAGGCCGGCTTCGACAGACGTCATTTCATGAAGGGCCTGCTGCCGGCGCGCATGCTCTTCTTTGGCCTTGTGCACATCGAGCTGAAGACGATGATACAGGGCCTCGGCTTCCTGGGTCCGGCCGGCCTGGCCGTAAAGCGCCGCCGTCTTCATCAAGAGAACCAGTTTGTTCTCCGTTTCATGAAATTCTTCCGCCTGTGGATTGATCGTAACGGCCGCCAGCAGCGGCTCGGCCATGTCCGCATAAGCCACGGCACGCGCAGGATCCTCGGCGCTGTTTTTCAAAACTTGCTCCAGATGAAAAATAGCCGGCGTGAATTGAGACAGCGTGGGAATGGAGCCCCCCGTTTCATTGCCGAAAACATCGCTCATCGGAGTCCAGAACTGATGCGGATTTAAAATGGGCCGCGAATCGGCGCTGAGGGCTGCAAGCCGCCTTTGGCCTTCCGCCTTCAGGGAAGGTTCCGTGGCTCCGATCAAAAACCCAGCGATGGCCGCCTGCGAGGATTGAAAGAGATAACTTTCAGTATAAGCCGGCAGCCGCATTTCCAGCGGCACCGCCCTCTGTCCGAGGCCGGCGGCAATGGCATTTAAGGCCTCATTGATTTTTTCGACATAGGCCCGGATTTGCGCGTAATCAGAATCCGCCGGCATAAACCATGCGAAACGTTTGAGCAGAACCAAGCGCGCCGCCGGTTCACTCGCAAGGGCCGCCTGGGTAAGCCGGTCGAAAAGCGCGCGGTCTTTCCAGGGCTCTTGATTTTTGATCGCCTCGATAATTTTTTCGCCCGAAAGAGCGCTTGCGCCAGAACTCAAAAAGCGGCCGGCAAAATCCTTAAGCGCGGCCTCTCTCGCGGGCTGCAATCCAAGCCTGCGTTCTTCGGCTTCGATTTTTACGATAATCCAATTTTTAACGGGCGCCATGACTTGCATCCGGCCCACAAAGGCCGCGTCGCGCTTCTCAAAAAAGTTTTTTTCGCCCCGGGGCGCCACGCCATGCAGCGTTCTTTCCCACTCGCCTACAAAAGCTGCGATTTCCTCCGGAGTGCCTTTTCGCATGGCATAAGCCGTATTGTCAAAAAGATCCAGTTTGATCTGGCCGTCCGGAAGCGCTTTTAAAAATGTGACTAGCCTGCGGGTTTCTCCGCTTCGGGCCAACTGCCAGGCCACTTTTTGAACGCCTTCGAGCAATACGCGTTCCAGGTTTCCCACTCCTTGGTCAGGGTCCTGCTTCGCTTCCAGCCCCTCAACGAAAGCGATCCAATCGCCCTGGTAGCGCACGCCCGAACGTTCCCATTCGGCAATGATGAGAGCCAGTCCTTGCAGGCTTCCCCTCATGGCCAAATCAAAAGCCAGTTCGGACGTTTTTTCAAGGGCTTGCGCGAAAGACGGCTTGTCCGCAGCGGCAAGACTTGCATCGCGTTTCAACTCATCCGCAATCGTCGCTAACGCCTGCAATCCTTTGAAGTAGCTCTCTTCTCTGCCATTCGCGGGTAAATCGCGAGAATCATCGTAGGTAAAGGTATAAAGCCCGGCGGCGGCGAGAGCCAGCATCAAGGTATGGAATTCGGCGGCGGTGATAGGGTCTTTCGAGCCCAGAAATTCCAGGGCCTGTTCTTTTCCCCCGGGCGCAAATTCCCCGTCGCGTTCGTAATGCTCAATCAGGTCCTCGTGGTAGAGCTGCTTTTTGCCCTGGATGCGCTCGAGAATTTGGCGATAGACCGTTTCGGCAAGGACCCATTGCTTGCGCTCGATCAAGGCGTGCAAAAAACCTCCGAGCGGGCTTTCCCCGTAATCGGCGGCAATCCACAATCGCTTCAAGACCGCATCGGCATAGGCCTGCAGAGCATATTGCCCCTGGCTGGCATAGCCGGCGTCCAGAAGCGCCAGACCGAGCTTTTTCATGAGTTCGGGATTTTCCCTGATTTTAGCGCGCGCTTCCGCATAAGCGCGCTGCCATAACACCGCGGCCTGCTCCCCGTCCAGGTGCCGCGCAGCCGCAACTACGGCATCGAAAAAATCCTCGATATTGCCTTTTTCAGCCATGTCCATTTTTTCAAAAAATTGCAGGAAAGAGCCGCTGATTCTGACGCGGTTCTCCGTTTGCTCCGTTTCGCGCGCAAAAATTCCATGCGCGTCAGGAGGATTGGCTTTTCTGCGGGAAGGAAATTGCAGCTCTGTCAGGCTTTCAGGCGTCACTTCCCCGGCAGCCCGGGGTCTGCTCGTCCCTAAAATGGATTGCACGAAATCGAACGCTTGCGCAATCAATTGGTCCGGCGGCGCGGACGCGAGTGCTTCCGACAGCTTACCGGACAATTGCTGAGCATCAACGTTTAATTGCAATCCGTTTTCGCCCCGAACGACCCTGACTCCAAATTCGCGGAATTTGCTGCCCCAAGGCAAGTTCTGCAGCCGGCCTCTAGGTTCATTCATAAGGTGTTTATCCTGTTTCGCCATTTTCTCGAATTGCTCCTTATACTGCGGGAAAAGCGTGGGAATGGCGGCGGCAAGATGGGCGACATCACGCTCCGTTCGCCCATAAGCCTCGTAGGCCTGCACTCCTAAAGACAACGAAGGGATGAAAAGAGCTTCGGCTTCCTGATTCAGGCCCGCTTTCTGCATGTCTTCAAATAAATGGATTTCCGACGCGATGGCCACGGCTTCTTCCAGATAACCGATGCCGATCAGCTTTGCTTCAATGATTTCAAGATCATCGTTATGCTTGATCTCGATATTCTCGACACTGCGCAACGGCTCAGGCAGCAGCTCAATCGGCAGCGCATGCGTAAATTCATGGATGACTTCCCAAATCATGGCCCCCTTGCGGATGCCCACACGACTCGCAAACGCGGTCTTACGCTGCAGAAGGGAGTAAAGCGATTTGCTCGCGTGGGAATAAGGTTCGCCGGACATTTCGACGGGGATGCGGTGTTCTTCGATCTGCTCAACAATTTTGCGGCCAAACTCCGGCGAAACTTCCTTGATGAACTCCATAGCCAGCCGCAGGTCCGCGTCGCTGCGAATCCCTTCTTGGAGGATTCCGCCGTATTTTTGGCGAAGCTGCGCATGCTTTGGAGGGGCCGGCGGCTTGAGCGCATCAAGGCCTCCCGCCGCGACCTGCTGCATGAGACCTTGTAATTTCTCCGTGAAAACCTGTGTCATGAGAGTTTTCAAATGCGCAAAGGCCGTGCGATATTCCTCTTTTTTGGCGGCGGGCTGAATGCGTGCCAAGATTCTCTCAAAGGGCGCGTCCATATCGCCCTCGATGCTTGCCTCCATGCCATAATCAATCGCGCGCCTGACCAGCTTATCGAACGTGGCAATGCCGCTGCGCCGCAGGATTTCGTCCATCGGCACGTTGGGATTGTCCGGCGTGAAAGGCCCCCGCTTTGTGGCCCAATCTGCCAAAAAGGCTTCGTCAATACCCTCAGCACTTCTGCGGCGCGTTTCGAGATAAATCATTACGAGAATTTTGAATTCTTGCGTCCCGGGAAAATGCGGGTCGGTAAGCACGCTGCGCATTTCAGAGCGCTTAGAAAGACTTGCCGCAAGAAAAGCAGCGGCTTTTACGCCCCGGGCAGTGCCCGGCGCTGTTTCTTCCGGAGATGGCCCGGAAAAGGTTAGGCGGTTCCGGAGCCGGTCCACCAAAAATAACGCGGCGAGGCCGGAAGCCCCGATCGTCAGGATGAGCCATGCATTCGGAAGATACAGCGGATAAAGGACCCACTGCCGCGGCTCGGCTTCCGCGCGCATAAACCCAACCCCCTGCCACAAACGCCGATCGACCTGAAAGGGCAGCACTTCGCGCGCCGCCACTCCCTCAACGTTATCCGCAAGCAGCCATATAAACTCATCCGGCGCGCTGGCATTCTGGATTTTGGGAATGCTCAGGAGATAACTCGGGAACGCATCGCCATCGGCGGTTCTTTCTGCAATCGCGGCGGGCCATTTCGACGGCAGCTTCAGGATGAACCGCGGCGGCAGTTCGCCTTTGCTCACATCCCAGGACATTCCCGGTTTATAAAATAACAAGTCGCTGAGCAGTCCCGGGAAACCTCCGTATTTTCTAGTCGTCACGTTATAAACTGAAGACGGAAGTTCCACGTCAAAGAGCGGCATGCCTGCCTTGGCGGAACCCGGCGGTGCCAGCGTCACAGGATTGGGCAAAAGATAGTCGGCAAACTTCGGCGCTGAAGATGCGGCTACAGCCGGAGAAGCGCTGGCCGGGATGGGGGCCCACGGCCCCGGCAGCGTGGTCAATGCAGCCCGCTCCTCAGGACTCATCGCGTCTAAAACAGACGGGGCTTCTTCCGCTTTTTTTTCCGCCGCAGGACGCGCTGCGATGACGGTAAAGCCCTCATCCGCTGGCGCAGATTCTTGCGCACGGAGCAATGCCGCGGCCGGCCCCCCTAAAGCGGCGGCAAGCAAGCCCGCCGTCACAAAATTCCGAAAGAAGGTGCCAGGTACCCTCACCGGGGAATTCGTGAGGGTACCTGGCACCTTCTGCCGAACCTCGCTTTTGCTGGATGCCGATAAATGCTCAATAATGCCGGCAAGTTTTCTTAGCCAAACCTCCGGGTCATCTTTTGCCAATTCAAAAGGTCT
>Ga0154324_114_pt6 | contig 31863 bp, 25 predicted proteins | sample RifGroA2_FD_115852 | JGI IMG/M metagenome (GOLD analysis project Ga0154324, IMG submission 115852) | Omnitrophica bacterium GWA2_52_12 | reverse complement strand
ATCCTCCGCGAGCGCGGCAACAAGGGTCTGGATCTGACCGCGGTCTTTTTTACCTAGGGCGCGCCAAAAAAGAGACAGCGCCAGATCGATCCGCGTTTGCGCAGAAATCGCTTTGAGACTTTGAATGGCTTTTTCGATCTGCCCGGTTTCTGCGTCCAGATACGCGCACGCAATCACCGCGTAATCGGAGGGGCCGGATTTCCGAAGGGCCTCACAGCCGGTTTGCGCCAGCGCCGCATCTCCGCTCCAAAGCGCGGCCAAAGTCGTTTGATATTGATCCGATTGTTTTTTCCACGCTTCATCGGGCGCGGGTTTTGACGCTTCGATTTCGGCAAACACGGCGGTTCCCTCACCCAGCACAACCCGCGCTACCCTGAGCGCGGACGCTGCCGGATTTTTTTTGTTGTCCGCCTGGATTTTGCGGGCAAGATTCGCGGCGTCTTCCCTGTTTCCGTTGCGAAGCTCGCCGAGGAGCGCAAGGATTTCCAGCGCGGCTCGCTGCTCGTCGTTCTGCGCCTCGCCCAGCAGAAAAAGCACTTGCGCGGGATCAAGGCTGCGGGCGTAAGTGGATGCAATCTTAAGAAGAAGCTGGCTGCGGACCGCCGACTCCGGCATTTGCGGCAAAAGTTGGGCTGCTTCGTCTATTTTGCCGCGCAAAAGCTGGGTTCGAAAAAGTGTTTCGCGCAGGCGGTTGGCTTCCGTGAGGTCCTCGATTTCTTCGATCAGGCGCGTCACGGAGTCTTCATCGCCTCCGGCCGCGAGATATTCGCCGTATTCCCGCTGAAAAAAAGAGCGGCTCAAAGGACGCACTCCCTGCTGCGCCACATTGACAGCGTCCTCGATTCTTCCCATCAGCGCGTAAAGCCGGGCCGCGTTTTCTATGGCTTTTTGCCGGTCTTCCCAGTATTCATCCGGAATTTTAACCGCGGCTTCCAGCGCGAGGCGTAAAAGCTCCCGCGCCTTTTGGTCGATTTGATCATCCAGACGCTTGATTTCCCGGCGCACAACCTCGGTGTCTAACGGAGCGCCGCCCGCTGCATCGAGATAGGCCCGGAACCAGAGGGCGGAAAGCACCGGCGCGCCCTCGTTGCGGTAGGCCGCCGCTAAATCAAAAAAAGGTTCGGGGGTATTTGCGGCCAAACAGGCCGTTGCAAGAAAGAAAAGGACAGGGAAAACAAGGCGAGTTAAAAATCCGCGCGTTTTAGACAATAAGGGGTTTGGGTGTTTCAACGGCATGCTCGCGTTCAACTTCTTGGGGAAGTTCCGGTTTTTTAACCCGCGCCGCCAGTTTTTCATAATCGTTGTCAACGGCCTCGGCGATTTTCGCGGCAAGACTGGCGGCCACTTTGCGGAACATGGCGCGGGCATCCTGATCGCCACGGATGCCCGCCCCTGAGAGCGTCAGCATGGTCAATGGAAAAGCCCAAATCCGGTAAGTACCTCGTTCTTGAAACACATAATCCGCCACCGTTTCACCCGCGGGCGAAAGAATGTTCACTTTGCAATCCACATCCCAGGCCGAGAAATAATTGAGCGGAATGATTCCCAGAGTCAGCATGCTCAAGCCGCCCAGATTGCCAAGCCGCGGTTGATCCGATTCGTGGTCAGAGACCAGGTCGATATTCATTGTCAGGTTCGAGGAGGACGGTGAAAAGCGGGAGGCCACCGCAGGTTCTTTGAAGGCGTCGATCAGGTAATTACGAAACACGGCCGTGCCAATGCCGGGGTCCTGGGTCCAGGAACCGGTCAGCGCTTCGGTGACTTCACCCACGCGCAGCACGGGCGCGCGATCTTTCACCTCAGAGATGGGCACAAGTAAATCGGGGCCGGTCTTGATCGAGCAGGAGGGTAGAAAAAAGGCCAGCATTACGCAAACGCAAAGCCTGGAGATTATCTTTTTGGGTTTCATCGCAGGCGCAGAATATCACAGCGGCGGTTGGGAGTAAATACCGTTGCCTTGCCTGCGCTCAGGATAGAAAAGCAGCGGCTCAGCCCTTCACCACAGCCGCCTCGAGCGCGACGCTTTTGGCTTCGAGAGTTTTGGTTAAGGCCGCCAGATCGCGCTGCGCTTCAAGCTTGGCTTTAAACTCTGTGTTGCTGTTAAAAAAATCCACGCGTGTTTGCCCGCCCTGCCATTGTGTGAACTTCACTGTGATTTGCGGCGAAGCTGCCGGCGCCGCTGCGCTCTTGCTCAGCACCAAAAAGGCGGCGGTTTGATTTTCATAAACCTTGTTTGCATACGCAAGCGAGTTCAGCGCCGAGAGCACTTCGTTAGAAAACGCTTCGAAAGGCTGCGCGGTGACAAAATGCCGCGTGGCTTCTTGCGTGAGGGCCTGATTAAATGCCGTTTCGTAAAGACTCGGCTGTGTGCGCGCGCAGCCTGCCGCCGCCAGAATAAGTAACCCTAAAATCAGCGGCGTTTTGCTCTTTCGTTTCATCGTTTGCTTCCTGGGTTAAACCCTGATTAGGCTCTGTGGCCTTTCTAGCACCATTTGACATTTGTTTTTTGGTAGGGGCGATTCATGAATCGCCCCTACAACAGCGGAATCAAATCTCAATTCCAAGTGTCGTGGGTTACTAGTGTTTTCTAGTATTTTTAGTCGGCCTCGTTTTCGCGGCTTTTTTAAGGGCATTATTAATATCAGAAAAGGCCGATATATACTACGTTGCTCTCGTTTTCCAGGGGCTCTGTTCTTAAACAAAACCGCCGGGTCATTTCATCAGGAGGCAAAGTTATGAAGAATTTGAAGTTTGGAATTGTTTTTGCCGTTTCGTTTTTAGGGTTGGTGCTCAGTTTGCCTGCAGCGCGCGCCGCTGATTTACCGGAGGGCGATTATCAGTACTCCTGCATGGGCTGCATGTTAAATCTCAACATGCTCAATTGTCAGTGCCGCGACGATAAGGGCATGGTGCGGCCGTCATCGCTCATGACCACTGGCTGCAGCCACGATATTTCAAACAAAGACGGCAAGCTGGTTTGCGGGAACTAGCGCGGCGCTTGTTATGCTAATACCGCTTTTCGGGCGCCAATGAAGCGCCCGTAAAAGCTAGTTTTTCAAGCTCGCAGATAAAGGACAGGTGCTGGAAATCGTTTCCGGTTCCTGTCCTTTTTTTATAACACTGTCATTCCCGCAATGTTTTGGCGGCTTGCCCGCCGTGGCGGGGAATCTCCTGGCGATTGTTATAGATTTATTTTATGAATTTTTTTGCCGCGGCCACTTCTGCCGGAACCGGCACAGAGACAGGGGCCGCGGGCGGCTCAACGGGTTTTGCGAGCGCAGCTGCCGTTGGGGGCACTGTGCCGGCAGGCGGCGGTACCACGGCAGGGGCGGAAATAACCGCCGCTTTTCCGCCCAAGTCTTTACTTAGGCTTGCGGCAGTACTGTCCGGGGTTTTTGCAGCAGCGGTTGTCTTTTTTTCAGGCAGGCCTGTGCAGCGGCCCAGATCCGGAAAATCGACAGGGATCGGAAATGTCACGAGCTGAATCATGCCGGTGGCTGTGCACAAAACGCATTTTGAAACTCCGACCCAGAGGCCTACCCACTCTTTATCGTATTGCGGTTCATACGGTTCTACAAAGATCATGCCCCAGGAAAGCAATGTGTTTTTCAGCCCAAACTTGAACTTGCCGGCAACCCGGTTGCCATAACCCTGTTCCTCGTCCCAGGGAGAGGCCCGCATACCAAGCGGCTGCGCCGCCATTAAAATCACAAGGGTAAGCAGCGCAAATATTTTTTTAATTCCGCTTCTCATTGGCCCTCTCCAAGCCCGGGCTCGAAATGAACTCCGCCCTGCGGCAGAGGTAAATCGACCGGAATAGGAAACGTGACGGTGTGAATGGCCCCGCCGGCCTCGTACAGAATCGTGTAAAGAATGCCCTGGGCAAACCCTTTAAAGAATTTACCTTCGTGCGAGGGTTCAAGAAACAATGCGTCCCAGCCGGTAAAAAAATTCAGCGGGCCAAAACCCAGTTTCCCGATTATTTTTTCGCCGTACGTTTTTTGCTTTGTCCAAACGCTGGGGCGAAAAGCCGCATGGGCCCGCGCAGGGCAAAGAAAAACCAGGGCGAGAAAAACGGCGAGAATCAATTTGTGGCGTGCGTTATTTTTATTCATAAATTGTGCCGTCATTTTACATAAGTAAAATGGCGATCCGCAGACGAGGATTTCATTGAGCCTCGCTGCGGTCGTCATCGCATTACAGATGCGATGGCGGAGCCCCGAACATCCATTGATGTTCGGGACAACCGCCAGCTTTCTTTAAATAACTAAAAAAAATCTTCCCCTTGCGGGTTGTAAGATTTTTTTCATTATTATTTCAAAGAAGCTGGCGGAGGGAGGGGGATTTGAACCCCCGGTAGCGCTTTCGCGCCACAGCGGTTTAGCAAACCGCCGCACTCGGCCACTATGCGACCCCTCCGCGCAAATCAAAAAATTCAGAAGACGCGTATTGTATGCGCATCACGAACATTACGGAATGACAAAATCGAGAAACGGAATCTTGCGCAAAAGTGAAATGGCGATCCGCAGACGAGGATTTCATTGAGCCTCGCTGCGGTCGTCATCGCATTACAGATGCGATGGCGGAGGGAGTAGGATTCGAACCCACGAGAGCCTTACGGCCCTAACGGTTTTCAAGACCGCCGCATTCGACCACTCTGCCATCCCTCCAAATTTTCAAAAACTGTTCCATCAACCGAGATTCTCCGCCTTCGGCGGATGCGCCGTAGGCGCAGAACCCACGAGAGCCTTACGGCCCACTCGCTTACAGCCGCTTCCCTGGCGGTTGAAGCGGTGTATCTGCGCACTAAGCGCAGATGCTAACGGTTTTTCCGCCACAGGCGGACAGGCAAGACCTGCCGCATTTTTACCCGCCGATCCTTTAGGCGGGCGACCACTCTGCCGCTGCGCCTTTGCGCAGCGACTGCGTCATGTGCGGCTAAGGTAGCCGCACTATGCCGCCTGCCATCCCTCCATCAAGCGCATTAAAACATTTCCCTCCCTCTCCCCAAAAGGGAGAGGGAAAATTCACAAGAGCATCAGCCGCTAGCTGACGTACGGTTTGAGCGCCGCGGGAAATTCGATTTCGCCGCCGGCAGTCTGGCCGTTTTCCATCAAAGAAAGAACGATGCGCGCTAAGGCCAGGCCGGATCCGTTCAGCGTGTAAACATATTCCGGTTTTTTTCCGCCCTTGGGGCGAAACCGGATATTAGCCCGCCGCGCCTGAAAATCTCCAAACAGACTGCAGCTTGAAACTTCAAACCACTTCTGCGTGCCGGGCGCCCAAACTTCAAGATCGTAGCATTTGGCCGCGGCAAAGCTCATGTCCCCCGAGCCGAGCAGCACCACGCGGTAGGGCAGTTCCAGGGCTTGCAGCACAGCCTCGGCATGCCCAAGCAGATCTTGTAATTCTTCTTCGCCGCGGCTGGGGTGCGCGAATTTCACCAGCTCGACCTTATCAAATTGATGCACGCGCGACAGCCCGCGCGTATCCTTGCCGTAAGAACCCGCCTCGCGGCGAAAACACGGCGAATAGGCCGTGAATTTTACGGGCAGCATATCTTCGTCCAGCACTTCGTCGCGCAACAGGTTCGTCACCGGCACTTCCGCGGTCGGGATCAGAAAATATTCATCGTCCCTTAGCTTGTACATGTCTTCTTCCATCTTCGGAAGCTGGCCGGTGCCCGTCATGCTCTGCCGGTTCACAAGCGCCGGCGGCCAAATTTCGGTATAGCCGTGTTTGCGTGTATGTAAATCGATCATGAAGTTGATCAGCCCGCGCTCGAGCCGCGCGCCCTGCCCTTTGTAGACGGCAAAACCCGCTCCGGCGATTTTACTGCCCCACTCCATGTTGACCCAGCCGTTCTTTTGAGCTAAAGCCAGATGATCCTGCGCCTTAAAGTCAAATTTTCGCGGCTCACCCCAGGTTTTGACGATTTTATTGCCCGTAGGCCCCGGAGCTACCGGCACCTCTGGAAGCGGCAAATTTGGGATTCTATATAGAATATGGTCTATTTTTTCTGAGAAACAACCCACTTCCTTGTCTAAATCGCCTATTTTTTGGGATAGCGTCTTAAGGTCAGCTGTTTTGTCGTCGATGGCCTGGCCATTTCTTTTGAGGCGGGCAATCTCATCGCTGGCCAGGTTGCGATGAGCTTTGAGGTCGTCGACTTCGCGTGAAAGCGCCCGGCGTTTCTGGTCTAATTCCAGTAATTCATCCAGCGGGATGCTGGCGTTCTTGGCCGCGAGACCGGCCCGGGTCTTTTCAACATTTCCGCGAATCCATTTGAGGTCTAGCACGCCCTGCTCCCGGCTTATTTCTTTACGTTTTTGTCCAGGAGATCAAGCTGCTTATCATCGTCATCGTCGTCTTCGCTGGCGACGACACGGGCGGCCATGGCCACCTTATGCCCTTCTTTGAGGCGGATCACGCGCACGCCTTGAGCGTTGCGGCCGGATGTCCGGATTTGATTGACGGGGCAGCGGACAACCTGACCCTTGGTCGTCACGAGAATGACTTCATCTTCGTCGGCGACAGGCAGCACTTTCACCACGGGGCCGTTTTTGGGCGTGACTTTCAGATTAATGGTGCCTTTGCCGCCGCGGGATTGCAGGCGGTATTCTTTGAACGGCGTCTTTTTCCCAAAGCCGAGCTCCGAGATGCTGAGCGCTGTGCCTTTTAAATCCACCACTTCGGCCGCGATGACTTCGTCGCCTTTTTCCAGCGTCATGCCGCGCACGCCTCCGGCGGTCCGGCCCATCTCGCGCGCCTGCTTCTCCGGAAAACGGATCGCTTTGCCTTTGCGCGTCGCGATGAAAATTTCGTTGGTTCCGCTAGTAATCTTGCAGGAGACGAGTTCGTCTTTATCGCGCAGCGTGATGGCATTGATGCCGGTCAGCCGCGGGCGCGAATACTGGATCAGATTGGTTTTTTTGATCACGCCGTTTTTGGTGACCATCACCACAAAGCGTTTGTCGTCGAACTCTTTCACCTGCAAAAGACTCGAGATGGATTCATCCGGCGTGAGCGAAAGCAGATTCACAATCGCTTTGCCGCGCGCCTGCCGCGACGCTTCCGGAATCTGGTAGGCCTTGCGCCAATAGGCGCGGCCGCGGTTGGTAAAAAACATGATTGTGTCGTGGGTCGACGACAAAAACATGTGCTCGATAAAATCTTCATCGTCGCGCATGCCCGCGCCCGTGACGCCGGATCCGCCGCGCCGCTGTTTGCGGTAAGCCGAAACCGGGATGCGCTTGATATAACCCGCGTTGGAAATCGTAATGATCACGTCTTCTTCCGCGATCAGATCCTCGATATCAATTTCTTCTTCGGCCGCGACAATCTGCGTGCGGCGTTCGTCCCCGTATTTTTTGACCATTTCCAGCGATTCATCGCGCACAATTTCGAGCTGCTTTTTGCGGCTTTTCAGCACGCTTTGCAGGTATTCGATGCGCTTAATGAGGCCGAGATATTCTTCTTCGATTTTGCCGCGCTCAAGCGCGGTCAGGCGCTGAAGCTGCATTTCCAAAATCGCCTGTGCCTGCAGTGCGCTGAGCTTGAAGTTCTTGATCAGGCCTTCCTTGGCTTCTTCGGGGCTCTTGGAACCGCGGATTAACTTGATCACTTTGTCGAGATTGGCTTGCGCAATCTTCAATCCTTCCAGAATATGCGCGCGCGCTTCGGCTTTATCCAGCTCAAACCGCGAGCGGCGAATAACGACCTGCACGCGAAATTCCACAAAGTGTTCGAGCATCTGCTTGATATTGAGAACACGCGGCTGCCCATCCACCAGGGCCAGCATAATTACACCGAACGTGGACTGCATCTGCGTGTGTTTGTAAAGCTGGTTGAGCACCACCTGGTCAATGGCGTCTTTTTTCAATTCGATCACGATGCGCATGCCGTCACGGTCCGATTCGTCGCGGATGTCATGAATGCCTTCGATCTTTTTGCTCTCCACAAGATCCGCGATCGACATGATGAGATTGGATTTATTGACCTGATAAGGAATTTCGGTGATGACAATGGCGTTACGCTTGGTATCGCTGGTTTCGATGGCGGCGCGAGCGCGCAGCACAATGCGGCCGCGGCCTCTTTCCTGCATGTTGCGGATGCCTTCGCGGCCGAGGATCAATCCGGCGGTCGGAAAATCCGGTCCTTTGATAATTTTTCCGATTTCTTTGACGGTCAACGCGGGATTTTCAATCAGGGCCAAAATCGCATTCACAACTTCCTTCATGTTGTGCGGCGGAATGTTGGTCGCCATGCCGACGGCAATGCCGCTGGAGCCGTTCACAAGCAAGTTCGGAATGGCGGAGGGCAGCACAAGCGGCTCTTCCAGCGATTCATCAAAATTCGGCGTGAAATCAACCGTGTTTTTATCGATATCGTTTAAAAGCTCGGCGCTGACGGCAGAAAGCCTGGCTTCGGTGTAACGCATGGCGGCGGCCCGGTCGCCGTCGACGGAACCAAAGTTCCCCTGCCCGTCGACCAGCGGATAGCGCAGAGAAAAATCCTGAACCATGCGCACCAGCGTGTCATACACGGCTGTGTCTCCGTGCGGATGATATTTACCCAGCACCTCTCCGACAATGCGCGCGGCTTTTTTATAAGGCTTGGAATGCACGAGGCCGAGTTCGCTCATCGCGAAAAGAATGCGCCGGTGCACGGGCTTCAGGCCGTCGCGCACATCGGGCAGAGCGCGGCCTACGATGACGGACATCGCGTAATCGATATAAGACTCTTTCATTTCGTCTTCGATCGGACGCGGCAAAACCCGCTCATTCATCGCATAGAGATTTTCTTCAGCCATGTCTGTTCCCCTCGTTTGTTTCTAGATGTCCAGGTTCCTAACGGCACCTGCGCCCATGCTCAGGTGCCGCGCCGCGAATGCTAATGACTCATTCGTCGGCGTTAGATGTCCAGGTTCCTAACGGCACGCGCATTGCGTTCAATAAAGTTTCTGCGCGATTCCACGTTGTCGCCCATCAATACGGTAAAAATTTGATCGGCCGCCACCACATCGTCCAGCTTGACCTGCAGCACCGTCCGCGTGGCCGGATCCATCGTCGTTTCCCACAACTGGCTCGGGTTCATTTCTCCCAAACCTTTGTAGCGCTGCAGATTCATGCCCATCTTGGCCTGCTGTTTGATCAGCACAAGCGCCTGCTTCAAAGACGGCGCGACCTGCGTTTTCTTTTCATATTGCAGCGTGAATTGCTCGCCTTCCACACCAAGGTACTGCTCCAGGCTCAAGCCGAATTTCTCGAGTTTCTTTTTAGCTTTCTCGAATTCGCGCGCCTCAAGAATTTCCGTCACCTCGTACGGCTCAATCATCACGGGCGCTTCTTCGGCCGCATCGGCCACATCTTCCTCTTCCCCGTCCTTGGCCTTGGCCTTTTTCTTAGGGGCTTTAGCGACTTCGTCGTCATCGGCTTCCTCGCTTTTAGGCGCGGCCTTCGTGTATTTTTTCTTGGCTTTTTCGAGCTCTTCGTCTGTCGCAAAAAACAACTCCGTGTTTTCTTCGATGACGCGCATAAAATATTGCGGGAAGGCTTTGAGCTTGGCGCTTTCGGCCAGATAGCTTTCGAGCGAAAGCGCTTTGTGGCTGAGCGTGTTCTCAAGCGATTCGATGCCTTGCAAGAGCTTGACAAATTCGGCTAGTTTTTTTTCCGTAAACGTTTCTTTGCTTTTCGGAGTCTTGAGCGTCGCTCCGTCACAGCCGAACTCGATCAAAATCTCATTCATTTCGTCTTCGGTTTGCACATAGCGCTCGCTCTTGCCGCGTTTGAGTTTATAAAGCGGCGGCTGCGCAATGTACACATGCCCCGCCTCAACCAGCTTGCGCATCTGGCGGTAGAAAAACGTTAAAAGAAGAGTGCGGATGTGGCTGCCGTCCACGTCGGCGTCGCACATCAGAATCACTTTGTGATAGCGCAGTTTTTCGAGGTTGAATTCGTTTTCGACGCCGGCTCCGAGCGCGGTAATAATGGTGCGGATTTCCTCGTTGGACAACACCTTGTCAATGCGCGCTTTTTCGACGTTAATAATTTTTCCGCGCAACGGCAGAATCGCTTGAAAGCGCCGGTCGCGGCCCTGTTTGGCCGAGCCCCCGGCGGAATCGCCCTCCACCAGATAGATTTCACACGAAGCCGCGTCGCGCTCCGAGCAATCGGCCAGCTTTCCCGGCAGCGAGGCGGAGTCCAGCGCGCCCTTGCGGCGGGTCAGTTCGCGCGCTTTACGCGCGGCCTCGCGCGCCCGGTACGCCAGCGTGGCTTTCTCAATAATTTTATTCGCGATCGGCGGATTTTCTTCGAAAAACTGCGCGATGCCTTCGTAGATGACCGAGTAAACCAATCCTTCGATCTCGCCATTCCCCAGCTTTGTTTTGGTCTGCCCTTCAAACTGCGGCTGCGGCACCTTAACGCTGATCACCGCCACCAACCCTTCGGACAAATCGTTGCCGGTGAGCGCGCCCTCGACATCTTTGAGCAGGTTCTTGCTTTTGGCGTAGCTGTTGCAGGCGCGTGTCAACGCCGTGCGAAAGCCGCTCAGGTGCGTTCCGCCCTCGATCGTGTTGATGTTGTTGGCGTAAGAAAAAATATCTTCGCCGTAGCTGTCGTTGTACTGCAGCGCCGCTTCGACCTCGACATTGTCTTTCGTTTTTTCCACATAAAAAATTTTGCGCTGGATCGGTGTTTTGTTGCGGTTCAAATACTGGATAAACTCGGAGATGCCGCCCTTGTAGACAAAAATGTGCTCGCGCGTTCCCTTTTCGACGCGCTCGTCGCTGATTTTAATGCGGATGCCCTTGTTGAGGAATGCGAGTTCGCGCAGCCGGTTGGAAAGCGTGTCGAAGCTGAACTCCACGGTATCAAAAATGGATTTGTCCGGCATAAACGTCACGGTTGTGCCGGTTTTTGTGGATTTGCCCGAGGCGGTTACCTTGGTAACAGGCACGCCTTTCTCATACCCCTGATGGTAAATTTTTCCGTCGCGGCGCACTTCGACATCACAACGCGAAGACAGCGCATTGGTCACAGACACGCCGACGCCATGCAGCCCGCCGGAAACACGATAGGCTTTATTATCAAACTTTCCGCCCGCATGCAGCGTGGTCATGACCACTTCAAGCGCGGATTTTTTTTGAGTTTTGTGGGTATCCACCGGAATACCGCGGCCGTCGTCGACTACTTTCACGCTGCCGTCGGACTGGATGAGCACCTCGACGAAAGAAGCGTGCCCGGCCAGCGCTTCGTCGATGGAGTTATCCACGACTTCATAAACCAGATGATGCAAGCCGCGGGCCGTTGTATCCCCAATGTACATTCCGGGCCGTTTACGGACGGCTTCAACGCCCTCCAGCACCTGAATTTGTGTCGCGTCATACTTCGCTGCGTCTTTACTTCCGGCCGTGCGCTTTGTTTTTTCCACGTCAGAGGTCTCCTTCATCTTCGTTGCCACAAATAGGTTCCTTATAAAAACTCAGCGGATTTGCCCCACATAGAATCGCAGGGTTTGGATGTCTTCGTTTCCCAGCGCATTTTGGATGCGTTTTAAAAGTACAGCATAATAACGCTGTTTAAGCTCAAACGCCAGAGCCGCCTGATCGGCCCAAATCACGACCTCGCCTTTTTTCCCAAAGGCCGGCTTGGTGTGCGGCGCAATTTTTGCCCCGGCGATCTCGGGCCACTTTTCCATCAACCGGCCGCGCTCGCTTTTTTGCTGCGACGTGAGATCCTTAAAAATCCCCGTCAAAATATCTTTGAGAGGGTCCATCGCTCGGGCCGCTACCTTAGTTCAGCTGCATCGGCATAATGACGTACAGATATCCGTCTTTCCCTTTCATCAACCCCGGCTTATCGGGATCGGTCAAACAAAACTCCACATTTTCAACATCCATGCTTTTTAAAGCATCGGTCATGTAGTGCGGGTTAAAGCCGATCGCCATTTCCTTGCCATCCACCTCGGCGCTGATCTCTTCTTTGGATTCGCCAAGATTCGGCGAGCGCGACGAGACAAGGATTTTACTTTTCAAAAAGTCCAGTTTTACCGCGGGAGCTTCGGGCGACGTCAATAATGCCGCGCGACGCACCGATTGAAGAAAATCTTCGCGATTGATGCTGGACTTTAGCTTCTCTTCTTTCGGAATGACCTGCTCGTAATTCGGGAAATTCCCTTCGATCAGGCGCGAAACCAGATAAGTATCGGCCAATTGAAAAACAACCTGATTTTTTGTGGGAATAATTTTTACGGTTCCTTCCCACGTGAGCAGTTTTGCGATTTCATAAAGCGCTTTGGCGGGGATAATCATATCGCACGCTTGTTTGTTTTTGTTTTCAAACTCTTTTTCCACATACGCCAGGCGGCGGCCGTCCGTCGCGACCATTTTAATTTTATTTCCTTTCACATGAAACAAAACCCCGTTGAGCACATAGCGCGTTTCATCGTTCGAGCTGGCGAAAAGCGTGAGAGATAAACCCTCCTTGATCACCGCCTGCTCAATTTCGATCGCGTTTTCTTGTTTAAATTCGGGCAGCTTTGGGTAATCTTCTTTAGGAAGCCCCATGATTTTAAAAAGGGCTTTGCCGGCGCGAATCGAAACACTGTTGTTTTTACCCACCACCACCTCAATCTCACCTTCGGGCAGTTCCCGAATAATATCTTGAAGTTTTTTTGCGGGAATGGTGATACTTCCTTCTTTCACTACTTCCGCGGGGACTTTTGTTGAAATCCCAACCTCAAGATCCGTACCGATGACACTCAGCTCGTTATTCCCTTGTGTTTCCATAAGTAGATTCGCGAGAATGGGCAGAGTGACGCTTTTATTTCCCGCGATCCCCCCCACTGTCGTTAATGCTCGAATCAGTGCGCTCTTTAAAACCTTAATTTCCATTTCCCACATCCTTTCGGTCTTACTATTACTTATTACTCTTTAAATAAGACAGTCTTAGTTGTCATAATCCCTGTGAATTTGTGGATATATTACCTAACACCAATAAACAAAACAAGTTAAGCTGTGGCTAACCCTTGGATAACTTTAAGGTCTTTTCAACAGATCGCGAATTTCATCCACGCGGCGCTTAAGATCAAGGTTCTTAACTAAATCCCCCTCTATTTTTTTACAGGCGTGCAAAACCGTCGTGTGATCGCGCCCCCCGAAAAAATCACCAATCTCCGGCAGAGAGTGATCTGTCATGGTGCGCACCAGGAACATCGCTATTTGTCTGGGCCCTACCACGGATTTTGTTCTTCGTTTTGAGCGTAGATCCGAAACACTCAGATTAAAAAACTGCGCAACCAATTGTTGAATTTTATCGATATTAATCTTTTTTTCTTCTTCTTTTAAAGAATCTTTTAAAATTTCCTGCACCGTCACTACAGAAAGAGGTGCGCCGGTTAAAGAACAATAAGCGACAACACGAATAAGAGCGCCCTCGAGCTCGCGGATATTGGATTTGATTTTACTCGCGATAAAATAAGCCACATCGTCCGGAACCGACACGGTTTCTTTCTCCATCTTCTTTTTTAGAATCGCAACGCGCGTTTCGAAATCGGGCGGATGAATATCCGTAACTAGGCCCCAGCCAAAACGCGACACAAGGCGTTCTTCCAGGCCCGGGATGTCTTTGGGGGGGCGGTCACTTGAAACCACAATTTGTTTATGCGCATCGTAAAGAGTGTTGAAGGTATGGAAAAACTCTTCCTGTGTGGCTTCTTTTTCCGCGATGAAATGGATGTCATCGATCAGTAAAAGATCAAGGCTGCGGTACTTGGCGCGAAACTCCTGCGTGGTTCGTTTTTGAATCGCCGTGATCAACTGATTGGTAAATTTTTCACTCGAAATATATAAAACTTTAAAAGACGGGTTTTTGCGCCGGATCTCATGCGCGATGGATTGCATCAAATGCGTTTTGCCGAGACCCACCGGGCCATAAATAAAAAGAGGATTGTAGTTTTTGGCGGGCGCCTCGACCACAGCCATTGCGGCCGCATGTGCGAAACGGTTTCCCGGCCCGATGACAAAATTATCGAAAGTATAATTTTTGTTGAGCGTTGCCGGAGCAAGCGGAAACGGGGGCTGGTGCGGCGCTTCATCCGCGGGTTCGTGCACGGCGGCGGCTGCGGAAGACCCCGGGCCGGTTCGCGCCGGTTCTGACACAGGCAGCGCAAGCACCTGGTAACAAATCTCCCTGTCGGCGCCAGGCGCACAGGAGCGCAGAGCCTCTTTCAAAATGCCTTCGTAATGGTTTTTAAGCCAAAGGCCATAGTAGGCGTCCGGAACGGACACAGTCAAAGAGGCGTCATTCAGCGCGAGACAAGTCACAGACCCAAACCATGTCTTAAACGCTTGCTCACTAAGCTCGCGCGCCAGCGTAATCAAAATATTGTTCCAAATCATTGCAGCGTCATCACTTAGAGATTTAGAAGGCAGCGGGGCGGTTTTTTCAGACATGTTATTCACAAGATATCAACAGGTTGTTATTTTGCAAAATGAGGGCATTTTTGCGTTTGAAATAAGCCACAGGTTATCCTAAAACATCCACAGGATAATCACAAGGAAGAAATTTTGGTGAGAACCTATTGTTTAGAAGCATTGATGATCATACCGGATAGAAAGGCCTGGCGCATGCACAGAGGCACAATTTTACTCTTGGGCGCGTAAAAGTCCATGAAATTTTAGAGCGATCCTGGCGGCGCGAGCCAATATTTGCTTTGGCAATCAAACCGCTTTTGTCTATAATCCGTAGCTCTGTTTTAACCTACGGCCGGAAACTTCCGGTATCCATGATTTTAGCGAAAGGACAGCAGCGTGAAGCGTACCTACCAGCCATCCAAGCGAAAACGGCGTAATAAACACGGCTATATGGCCCGAAAAAAATCTGCGGGCGGACTGAAAATCTTGAAACGCCGCCGCTACAAGGGTCGTAAAAAACTCACCCCTGTTTAATCGAAGCATGTCCCTGCGACTAGGGCCGAAACAACGCCTAAAAAAAAGCTATCAGTTTCAACAAGCCGTCAAAAAAGGACGGTTTTTAAAAGGGCGGCTCTTAAATTTGTGGGCGTTACCTGACCCCGAAGGCGGCGCGGCGCGATTGGGCATTATCGTCAGCAAGCGCGTCGATAAGCGCGCGGTGCGGCGCAATCTCTGGAAACGCCGGATCCGGGAAATTTTTAGAAAACGGCAGCGGGAGTGGGCCGCGGGAACCTTGATTGTGGTGCAGGCACGCGCACTGCCGCAAGTTCCCGAAAGCAGCGCCCTCGAAGAAGATTTTATCAAACTTTGCACGCAAGCAGGGATTCGCAGGGAAACGGAAAAAGACGCATGAGATTTTCCGCCGTATTTTCTTTGGGACAGCAAGCGTTGTTAGGCGCGGGCCTTGGCTTGATCGCGCTCTACCGGGTTTGCGTGTCGCCGCTGCTGGGGCCGCGCTGCCGGTTTTACCCAAGCTGCTCGCAGTATGCCGCGGAAGCCCTGCAGGGAGCCGGTTTTTTCAAGGGAGTTTTTTTTGCGCTGCGGCGCGTCATGAAATGTCACCCGTTTCATCCGGGAGGAGTGGATTACTTTGAACAGAGAACCTGAACTCGGCAAAAATTTTTGGCTGGCCATGGCGCTTTCGATGATCGTGTTGGTCGGGTATCCTTATTTTTTACGTATCATCTCGCCGCAAAAAAGCGTTCCGGCGGCAGCCATTTTTTCGCCGGCCGTCACCCCCGCGGAAACCAGCGCCCCCGCGATTCCGGCTGCGGAAAAAACCACGCTTGCACCGGCAGAAACGCCCGAGCAGATTGCTTACACGAACGGCGCGCTTCATCTGAATTTTTCATCGCAGGGCGGCACAGTCACGGAACTGCGCTACGAAGATCCCGTCGCGTCTAAGCACCGGGCACAGACGGAATTTTTTATGCAGGGCGCGGGATTGCTCTCGCCCGGCACGCTCGGCGTGCGGCTGGCTCAGGAAAGCGCGGATCTCACCGCGACGCGGTTTACGATCAAATCACAGGACGCTTCTGCGGGACGCTTTGAGTTCGAATATGAAAAGCCCGGCGAGTTTCGTCTCACAAAAACCTATCTTTTCAAACCCAATGATGCCGGGTTTAATCTTGTGATCTCGTTACAGAATCTTTCAGCGAACGGAAAGAACTTTGTGCCGGAACTTCTTTACGGTATGGGTTTTCGGACGGACAAGAAAGAAGACGAGCCTTTTTATGAAGCGGCGTACGCGCATGAAAAAATCGATACCGCCAAAGCGCATAAGGTTGAAAAAAACGGGTTTTATTCGAATAAACCCCTGGTTTGGGCGGGCTTCATCAAGAAATATTATCTTTTCGCGGTGAGGCCAGAATGGAAAATTCTGGCCGCTGAAACGCGGGCGCAGGACGGAACGATGTGGTCGACGCTGCGCATGGATCCCATTTCGATTCAACCCGGCGAAAAAATTTCGCGGCAATTTTTTATTTATGCCGGACCGGAACGCTACGAGACACTCAAAAAAACAGGCGCGGGTTTCGAGGCGGTTTTCTCGCGTGGATTTTTCGGGCTTTTTAAAGTGTGGCTGCTTTTAGCGCTCAAATTTTTGAACGGCTATGTGCACAATTACGGCTGGGCGATTATCCTTTTGACGCTTGGGATCAAAATTTTGTTTGCCCCCATCATGGAGGTCAGTCTCAAATCGCAGAAGCGCATGCAGGTGATTCAACCGAAACTTAAAGCGCTGCAGGAGCACCACAAAGGCAACCCTGAGAAACTGCATAAAGAAACGATGGCGCTTTTCAAGCGCAACCGCGTGAACCCCATGGCCGGCTGCCTTCCGATGTTAATCCAGATGCCGGTTCTGATGGCGATGTACCGGCTCTTATTCGAAGCGGTAGAGCTTCAGGGCGCGCCCTTCTTTGGCTGGATCACGGACTTGTCACAGCCGGATCGTTTATGGCCGCTGCCCTTTACGATACCGATGCTGAATTGGTCGTCGCTGAACGTGCTGCCGTTTTTGATGGTGCTTTCACAGATGGGGTTCCAAAAAGTCATGCCGCAGACCACCACATCCCCGGACCAAAAGATGATGGTTGCGATCATGCCGCTTTTTTTCGGGTTTATCTGCTACAACATGCCTTCCGGGCTGGTGCTTTACTGGTTTGTGCAGAATTTACTGTCGATCGCACAGTACGCGATTTCAAACCGGGCGCATATTGAACTTCACCACGAAGACCGCTGAGCTTCTTTTTAAAATCAAGAACGAAGGAAGCCGCGCCGCCTGAATCAACGGCGGTGCGCGCAGAATTTTCATGCCGGAACTCTCTCAAAAAAAATACGGAGCGATTGTTGTCGGCGCAGGCCACGCCGGCGTTGAAGCCGCGCTCGCGGTGGCGCGCTGCGGGTATCCGGTTCTGCTCTTGTCGATGGACCTGGAAGCGATTGCGCGCATGTCGTGCAACCCCGCCATCGGCGGTCTGGCCAAAGGACACATCGTTCGCGAAATCGATGCGCTGGGCGGAGAAATGGGTTTGGCGATTGATGCCACCGGCATTCAATTCCGCATGTTAAACCGGTCGCGCGGTCCCGCGGTTTGGGCGCCGCGGGCGCAGGCGGATAAAAAGCAATATTCGCTTTATATGGCGCGCGCGTTGAGACAAGAGCCCAATATAGAGTTGAAGCAAGCACAAGCCTCGGAGCTTTTGGTTGAGCAGGGATGCTGCGTTGGCATCGTCACCCAGGCGGGAGAAAAAATTTACGGCGACACCGTTATTTTAACCACGGGTACTTTTTTACAAGGGCTGATCCATGTTGGGAATGTAAATTATGCCGGCGGCCGGCGTGATGAACCCCCGGCGGTGGGTTTGTCGGACTCCCTGCGCAAGCACGGCATCGAATTGATCCGCTTCAAAACCGGGACACCGCCGCGCCTGCGGGCGGCGAGCATTGATTGGGAAAAACTGGAAGAGCAAAAAGGCGATGAGCCGCCGCAGCCTTTCTCTTATCGAACAAAGGCGATCGAAACGCCGCAGATTTCATGCCACATCACGTATACGAATGAAAGAACGCATCAGATCATTCGCGATCACCTGCATTTGTCCCCGCTTTACGCAGGCCGTATTGTGGGAACGGGACCGCGCTATTGCCCTTCGATTGAAGACAAGGTTGTTAAATTTTGCGACAAAACACGGCATCAGATTTTTTTAGAGCCTGAGGGACTCGATACGGACGAGATTTATGTCAACGGCATGTCGATGAGCCTGCCCGCCGAAGTCCAAAAACAAATTGTTCAATCTATTCACGGGCTTGAACGGGCCGAGATCGTGCGCAACGCCTACGCGATCGAATACGACTGCGCGCCTCCCACCCAGCTTAAGCACTCGCTCGAAACAAAACGAATTCAGAATTTATTTTTAGCGGGTCAGATCAACTGCACCTCCGGCTATGAAGAAGCGGCGGCTCAAGGGCTCATGGCCGGGCTTAATGCGGTGAGAAAAATCAGGGGCGAGCCGGCATTTGTCCTGGATCGGTCCGAAGCTTACATCGGAGTGCTGATCGACGATCTTGTAACTCGTGGCACCACAGAGCCTTACAGAATGTTCACGTCGCGCGCTGAATTTCGCATCGTGCTGCGGCAGGACAATGCGGATGAGCGCCTGATGAAATACGGCCGCGCCTTCGGTCTTATCGCTCAGGATGTTTTCAAACGGCTTGAACTCTCCGTGCGGCGGATCAAAATAGCGATCGAATCGCTGCAGGCGAAATTTCACCAAAGCGTCCGGCTGGATCAAATGCTCAAGCGCCCCGGTGTCGAAATCGATGATCTTGTTAACCTGGGAATCTGGACCCACGATCTAAATCCGAGTGAAGCGCGTAAGGCGTCCTGTGAAGTCAAATACGAAGGCTATGTGTCCAGGCAGCTTGAAGATGTGCGCAGATTTAAAATATCCGAGAAAAAGCAAATACCGGAAGCCATTGATTATAAAGCAATCAAAGGCATTAGCCATGAGGCCAAGGAAAAGCTGGCTCGTATAAAGCCGGCCTCTATTGGACAAGCATCGAGAATTCCAGGTGTCTCTTCCTGCGACTTGTCGCTTTTGGTCGTGCATCTTGAAAAACAGGCCCGCAGTAAAAATTAGTCTAAAGCCCGCATATTTTAGAAATGTTTCACGTGAAACAGTGATTTTTGCGGGAAATCTGCAAAGAGTGATTGCTCCCCAGAAATTTATTTAGTATTATCCGAACCAACACGCTTTTTCCTCGAGCCAATGTTTCACGTGAAACACAGGAGCTTACCCATGTCTGCCAAAATCTTCTCACTTTGCAATCAAAAAGGCGGCGTTGGAAAAACAACGTCAACTGTAAATATCGCAACGCTATTAGCCAACAGCGGCTGTAGAACACTTGTGGTTGATATGGACTCCCAGGCCAACTCGACGAGTGGCCTGGGCCAGGAGAAGCCAGCGATTGAATTCACAGCTTATCAACTTTTTGTGGAAAACTTTGATCCGCTGCCATTGATCCGTAAAACTGACATTGAAAATCTTGACTTGATCCCAGCCAATTACGAATTGGCGGGGGCTGAGCTTGAACTCGTTAATCGAGAGCGGCGCGAGTTTGTGCTCATGGCGCATCTCGAGTCACTGCGGGAGCAGTATGAATGCATCCTTATCGACTGCCCGCCATCACTCGGTTTAATAACTATAAACTGTTTAGTATCAAGCGATTACATCATTGTGCCTTTGCAGTGCGAATACTATGCGCTGGAAGGGCTTGGCCAGCTTTTGAATACTTATGAGCTCGTGCGCAATAACCTGAAGCCCTCTTTAGAAATCGGTGGGGTGCTTTTGACCATGGCGGATCTAAGAACTAATTTGACCCAACAGGTTATTGATGAAGTGCGAAAGTTTTTTGGTGAGAAGGTTTTTAAGGTCATTGTCCCCAGGTCCGTGAAATTGTCTGAGGCGCCCAGCTTTGGGAAGCCGGCGGTGCTTTACGACAACAGCAACCGTGGTTCGAAGGCGTACATTGAAATCGCGAAAGAATTTCAGGCGCGCTTCAATATTAAGCCCGTGCAAAAAAACATCACAGCGCCGGTTCAGACCGCTGAACAGCCTGTTGCGGCAAAGCTTGGCGACAACCTTCCTGAAGAGGTGCGGTCATGAAAAAAGCGCTCGGTAAAGGCCTAAGTGCTTTAATACCAGATAGTTACATAAATAAATCCCAGTCTCAGGCGGCGCCGCCAGCTGCGGGCGGAGTTGCCACGGCTGCATCAGCTGGAGCGGTCGCGCCGCAAGCGCGGCAAGCCTTTCGGCTTGTACCGGTCGGCAAGATTCATGCAAACCGGGATCAGGTGCGCCACGACTTTGATCCTTCCGCGATTGAAGAATTGGCGGCGTCCATCCGTGAAAAAGGGATTCTGCAGCCGATTTTGGTAAAGGAGATCGGCCCCGAAAACTACGAAATTATTTGCGGGGAACGCCGTTTTCGGGCCGCGCAGCTCTGTGGCTTGACGGAAGTGCCGGTGGTGGTCAAGGATATTGCCGACAAGGATTTTTTAGAGTGGGCCTTGATCGAAAATATTCAGCGGCAGGATTTAAACGCGCTGGAAGAAGCCGAGGCGTACCGGCGCCTTGCCGATGAAAGGCAGCTTTCCCAGGAGCAAATCGCGGGACGGGTCGGAAAAAGCCGCGCTGCGGTTGCTAATTCCATGCGGCTACTGCAGCTGCCCGTGGAGATCCGCCGCCAAATCGAAGAAAATTTGCTGACGGCCGGGCATGCGCGCGCGTTGCTGGGGCTGTTGTCGCCGGAGCATCAACGCCAACTGGCCAAGCGCATCATTGAAGAGGGGCTCTCGGTTCGTCAGGCTGAGGCGATGGCCAGCCGCGCTCAGAATCGCAAGCGCGGGGCCAAGCCTGCGCGAAACTTGACGCCCGAAATCGTTGATTTGGAACACAAGCTTTCGACCCATTTTGGTACCCAGGTGAAGATCTTTCCGCGCAAAAACAAAGCCCAGGGACGCGTGGAAATCCAATATTATTCACTGGATGATCTGGACCGGATCCTTGAAAAATCAGGGGTATCGCCGGAGAGCTAACCCCTTGCGGCAGCAAGCGGTCTTAGCATTGACAGGCCAAGTTGCTGTGATATAATCCGCGAACTTTTTGACAAGAGCGCCTGTGCTCCGAAACCTTCCGCACGAGACGCAAACCAAAGGATTTATCGTGAACCGTCATTCTCTCAAGTGGTTGGTGCTGCCTTTTTTAACGCTTAGCCTTGTCGTGTCGGGCTGCGGCGGCAAATCCGCCGATGACGGCAAGACGCCGGTCAAAGTTGCGTTTTGGGGAAGTCCTGAAGAAATCGATATCATCACCCATTCCATCAGCGATTGGCAGCTCGCGCATCCCGGCATCAAGATTATTTTTGAACACACGCCCTATTCCGGCTACGACAGTAAAATTTTAACGCGCATTGCCGGCGGAGCGGCCCCGGATATTATTGCCACCGAAGTGGATTATTTCGTAACGTTCGCGAGCAAAGGCGTGCTGGAAAATTTGACGCCCTATGTTGAAAAAGACGGCGACGCTTTCGGCAAAGAAGATTTTTTTCCGGCCATCATGGACCGCTTTACGGTGAATGACAATTTATACTCCATTCCGCGCGACGTGGCGCCGTTTGCCTGTGTTTTCTATAACAAAAAACTTTTTGATGAAGCGGGTCTGCCGTATCCCAAAGACGATTGGACCTGGGATGATTTGCTGCGCTTGTCGCGCGCGCTGACCAAGACAGACGGCACCGGACGCATCACGCAATACGGTTTTTATGGCTGGGCCTGGCAGAACTTTATTTATGGAAACGGCGGCGCGCTGGTGGACGATGTGAAAAATCCTGCGCACACGCGGATCGATGACCCCAAGACGATCGAAGGATTGCAGTTTTACGCGGATCTGATCAACCTCTATAAAGTGATGCCGGCGCCCGTCGCGCTCGCGAATATGGGCATGGGCGTGGATCTTATGTTTGCCAGCGGGCGCCTGGCCATGTTTCTTTCGGGTGTTTGGGAAACGCCGGGACTGCGCAATTATGATTTTGATTGGGATGTGGCCATGTTTCCGAAAGGGCCGTCAGGCACGCAGGCGTTTGGTTCGGGCGGTTCCGGGTATGCCATTTTAAAATCATCGAAGAACAAAGAAGCGGCTTGGGAAGTGATCAAGGCGCTGACTTCCGCCAAAGGGCAAGAGCGGCTGGCCAAGCGCGGGCTGGCGCAGCCTTCGCGCATCAGTGTCGCGTCGGGAGAAGATTGGGCCAAAGATGAAAGCTCTAAGCCGGCCAATAAAAAAATGCTCAACGAAGCGGTGGCGCATGTTGTCTTCAGTCCGTTTTCGCCGAAGTGGCGCGAGATCCAGGAAAAATATATTTTGCCCGAGCTCGATATGGTTTTTAACGGCAAAAAAACCGCCGCCGAAGTTTTGACGGGACTCGCGCCGCGGGTGAATCAAGCCTTGCAGAGCGCGCCCGAATAACGCATTTCATTTTCAAATAAATCTAAAAGGAGTTAATGCATCATGGCCATCACAGCGACAAAAAAGAAAGTGACCGGAAAAAAAGCAGCGGCAGGAAACGAGGTCCGGAAATTCGAAAATAAATACGGATATTTCACCGCGGACGGGCGCGAATATGTCATCACGCGGCCGGACACGCCACGGCCGTGGGTCAACGTCATCTGCAACGGCGATTACGGCATGATCGAAACGCAAACGGGTTCCGGTTTTTCCTGGCGCGACAATTCCAATCTGGCGCGTATCACGCGCTGGGATCAGGATTTAATCCGCGACAACTGGGGCAAATACATTTACGTACGCGACAACGACACGCGTAAATTCTGGTCGGCCAAGTGGAAACCCTGCATGCCGAAATATGATTTTTTTGAAGTGCGTCATGGCCAGGGTTATTCCGTATTGACCTCGGTGATTCACGAGATTAAATCCGAAACGACCGTCTTCGTGGACTCAGTCGAGCCGGTGGAAGTCTGGAAGCTCGTGGTGACGAACCAGTCGCGCAAGAAACGCAGCTTGAGCCTTTTCACCTATTTTGACTGGTGCCTGGGCAATGCGGCCGATGTGCATCGCGAATTCCATAAGACCTTCATTGAAACAGAAATCGACACGAAGGTCGGCTGCATTTATGGCCGTAAGCGTCCGGCGCTGGTGCCGGGTTTTATTTCGACCGGCATGTCCGAAACGCCGCTGGATGCGTTTCACGCGGCCAATGTGAAGCCGGCCGCGTATGACGGCTATAAGGAAAGCTTCCTCGGTATCTACGGCGAGCAGCATGCGCCTAAAAGCGTGGTGCAGGGAAAACTCGGCAACTCTCAGGGCAAATGGGGCGACTCCTGCGCCGCCCTGCAGGTCAATGTCGAGTTGAAGGCCGGCGAATCCAAGACGGTGGTTTTCACGCTGGGCGCGACGCGCTCACGCGAGCATTCGGAACGCCTGATCAAGAAATATGCGTCGGTCAAATCCGCAGATCAGGAACTGGCCAAAGTAAAAGCCGTTTGGAACGAGTTCGTGAATGCGACCACGATTGAAACGCCGGATGAATCTATGAATTTCATGACCAACATCTGGCTGAAATATCAGGCGATTTCCGCGCGCTTGTGGGCGCGCTGCGCGTATTATCAGTCCAGCGGCGGTTTTGGTTACCGCGATCAGCTGCAGGATTGCCAGATTTTCTTTTCGACAAAACCGGAGCTTGCCAAGAAGCAGATCCTGATGAATGCCGAGCAGCAGTTTCCGGACGGAACGGTATACCATTGGTGGCATCACGGCACCAGCATGGGCGCGATCACGCACTGTTCCGACGACTTGCTTTGGCTGGATTTCATCACGCTGAATTATCTTGATGAAACCGATGACCAGGCCATTCTGGATGTGAAAGCAAAGTTTTTGCCTGACCCGAAGACCAAGGAAGTGACCGAGGGCACGCTCTATGACCACTGCTGCCGCTCGATCGAAAAAGTCTTCACGCGTTTTTCACCGCGCGGCCTGCCGCTGATCGGGGAGTGCGACTGGAACGACGGGCTGAGCCATGTCGGGATCAAGTGGAAGGGCGAAAGCGTGTGGCTGGCGCATTTCTTCTACGGCATTCTCGTGCGCTTTGCGGGAGTCTGCGAAAGCCGCGGCGATAAAGACCGCGCGGCAAACTACCGGGAACGCGCAGAAAAACTGAAAAAAGCCGTGAATGATCATTGCTGGGACGGCGGCTGGTACTGGCGCGCAACCAAAGATAACGGCGATATTCTGGGCAGCAAAAACTGCACGCGCGGCCGGATCTTTCTTAACGCAAACACGTGGGCGGTTATTAATGGGACGGCGACGCCGGAGCGCGGACGGACAGCCATGGATAACGTGGATAAGCTGCTCTACCAAAAGTACGGGCCGCTGCTTTTTACGCCGGGCTACGATGTGGCGGATCCGACGATCGGATACATCACGCGGTATGCGCCCTCAGTGCGTGAAAACGGCGGGCTTTACACGCATGCCGGCACATGGGCGATTCAAGCCGAGTGTGTTTTGCGCGATGGCGATAAAGCGCATCGTGTGTACAAGAGCTTCAACCCGATTGTGCGCGGCGCCGAGCCGGATAACTACTACTGCGAACCGTATGTGACTCCGGGCAACGTGGACGGGCCCGATTCGCCGTATTTTGGCCGTGGCGGCTGGACCTGGTACACCGGTTCCGGAGCCTGGTACGGCGTTGTGGTTTTGAACTGGCTTCTGGGCGTTCGGCCGGTCAAGGAAGGCCTTTTGATCGACCCCGTGATTCCCAAAGAATGGCCGGGTTTCAAAGTCAAACGTCTTTTCCGTAACGCCACCTACCTGATCGATGTGAAAAACAGCGGCAGCGGGCAGGGCGTGAAAGAATTGATCGTCGACGGAAAAAAGCTGAGCTCCACGATTGTGCCGGCTTTTTCGGACGGCAAACAGCACACGGTCAAGGTGACGCTGGGATAACGGGAGTGAAGTTAAAACGCATCGTCATTGCGAGCGAAGCGAATAGTTTGTCATTCCCGCCCTCGTTCGGAGACGAGGACAGTCATGCACACAGCGCTATAGGCGCTGTGTCATTCCCGCATGGTTTAGGCGGGAATCTAAAAGCTGGATCCTCGACAAAAGATTTCGGTGATGACACTGCGCGTCAGATTGCTTCGTCGGTTTCACCTCCTCGCCATGACAAGAAAATTCCAATAGGCCGGCTAATTCTTTTAGCCGGCCTATTTCTTTTGAGCGCTGCGCGCGCCGATGCCGCGCAAAGCGCGCGCGAAATCGATGCCTACCGCAGTTTGCCCGACCACAAATCTTTGAAAACAGCGCCGCAATTTGTTTTGGTGGATGATTTCAGTTCCGGCAAATTAAAAAATGCGCGCGGCGAGCCCTGGCAGGTGAAGGCGCCGCCTGGCGGCGGTCTCGACATGGAAGTAGTCAAAGAAGACGCGCGCAATCCCCAGCGCGGCCACTCCCTGAAAACCAGCTTCAATATCCTGCCTAAAGAAACGGTGCAGTTTAAAAGTCTGCTCCACCGGCTGGATATCAGTCAGGCGCAGTATCTTGTTTTTAAATGCCGCCTGGTGCCCTCTCAGGGGCTCAAATTCACGGGCCGCGTCCGGGTTTCCCTGAGCGATTGGCGGCACAATAGCGCCGAACGCGATATCGCCGACGCCTGCAGTGACGGCGACGGGCAGTGGCACGATGCGGTTTTACCGCTCTCGACCTTTCGCGATTTAGATCTCGATCAAGTTTTTTCAATCGAGTTCGCCATCAAGGCCCGCGCGGCCAAAGAAAGCGGCGAACTCTTTGTAGATGAAATCGCTTTTTTTGGGTTTAACGACGTCGCGTTTGAAAGCCACCGCGACAATTTGACGGGCTTTCCCAAAACGGTTGTGGCGAAGCAGGCGGCTCAAGTAATTCTGAGCTTGCGCAACCGGGCGTTTCTCAAAGCGATTGCGCGTGATACCTGGAAATATTTTGTCAATGCGCGCGAAAAAAATTCGCATCTTGTGGTGGACCATATCCGCCTCGGCGCCGCGCCGCTGGCCGCCGATTACACCTCGCCGACCAACATCGCCATGGACGTACTCGCCACCATCTCGGCCCAGGAGCTTGGCCTCATCACCCGCAGCGAAGCGCTGAAACAAGTTACGGAGGTGATGGCCACGCTCAAACAGCTGCGGCGTTACAAAGGATTTTTTTATAATTTTTATGACGCGCGCAAACTGCAGGTGTCACGGCCGTATATTTCAACGGTCGACAGCGGCTGGCTGGCCATCGCGCTGGTGATTGTGCGGCAGGCGTATGCGCAGGAGCTGGGGGAGGACGCCACGGCGTTATTGAACGGGTTTACGTTCGCAGAGCTGCTCGATCCTGAAAATAATCAGCTGGTCGTCGGGATGGATGTGCCCGAGCGCAACTTCGGACTTTACCATTATGGCATGCTGGTGTCGGAGGCGCGCGCGACCAGTTTTTACGCGATTGGCAAAGGCGACTTACCCAAAGACCATTGGTGGTTTTTATACCGCACGCTGCCGGACAGCTGGAAATGGCAGACGCAGCCGCCGCAAGGAACCCAGAAAGAGCGGGATGGCACCACGTATCTTCAGGGACATTACAGCCGCGCAGGGCAAAAGTTTGTGCCAAGCTGGGGGGGATCGCTTTTTGAAGTGCTGATGCCCACCCTTGTGATCAACGAAAAAAAACTGGCGCCCAAAGGGCTGGGGCTTAATAACAAAATCTTCACGGAGCTGCAGCGCGATTACGCGCTGAAGGAGAAAAAGTATCCCGTTTGGGGGTTATCGCCGGCGTCCACGACCAGCGGCCGTGGTTGGAACTACCAGGAATTCGGCGCAAAGCCGTTAGGCGCCAAGGGCTATCCGGACCTTGGAGTGGTCACGCCGCATGTCTCATTTTTGGCGCTGGAAGTCCTGCCCAAAGACGCGATTAAAAATTTGCGGACTTTCTTGAAGCACTACCCGATTTACGGGGAATACGGCTTTTATGATTCGGTGAACGTTAAAAACGGCCGGGTGAATACCCAGTACCTCGCCCTGGACCAGGGCATGAGCCTGGCGGCGATCTGTAATTACCTCAGAAAAGGCATCCTGCAAGACTACTTTCAGCGCGATCCTGTCTTCAAAGCCGCCGCATCCGTGCTTGATGAAGATTTTTTCAATTAAGGTCAGTTTTAGCCTCAAATCCACTGTGGGCCTACCCTGAAACCGCATTTAAGAGTGGTTGTGAGCGAGCTAATTACCGGGATTCCTGGAAACTTGACAAACTACCGGGAATCCCGGTAAAATTTACACATGAAAATACATTTGCCCAATAGTGCCTTTTTGGGGAATATCGATCCGTTTCTGCGGGGTTTTGACCCGTCGTCCCCAGATTTTCTTGAAATTACAGCAAATGATAAATGGATTTCAGTTCACCCCCTTGTTTTATCCATGATTGCAGCGCTTGGCTTAACCATAAAAAATCCGGAGAGCATTCGGTGCGAAAAATTTGAGGCGAGATCAAAACATTATCTTGTTCGGATGGGCCTTTTCAAAATTCTAAACGTGTTGTCCGATATCAATATTGTGGAACACGAAGCCGCCGGGCGCTTCATCCCCATTACCCGGATACGGACATCGGACGAATTGACGAAATTTATCACAGAGATGATTCCCTTGTTACATCTTGAAGCAGAACAGGCCAAAACGATCGGATACATTGTGAGCGAGTTGGTGCGGAATGTGATTGAGCATGCAAAGGCCGAGAACGGGGCGTTCCTTTGCGCGCAATACTACAAAAAGAGCAACGCCATTCGCATAGGCATTGCCGACACAGGCGTTGGAATCAAAACAACCATTAACCAGTCTTATTCTGCAGAAACGGACTTGAAAGCGATTCAGCTTGCACTATCGCCGGGAATTACCGGAACAACCCGCAGAGAAGGCGGGACAGCTCAGAATGCCGGAGCCGGATTATTTTTTATCAAATCGATCGCAAGTGTTAACCGTGATTTTTTTGTGATTTACAGCGGGCATGGTTTCTATAAATTACTTAAGAAGCCGCCCTCGAAAAGATTGCACCTGAATGCAGATCCCTTTAAAGACAGACACTCGGAAGAAGAGGACATGCCGTTTTGGCCCGGAACCCTGGTTGGGGTTGATATTACGCTTGATCAAACGGAAGAGTTTTCGCTGCTTCTGGATGCCATACGCAAAACATACAGCACGGCCGTGAGAGAGAGAAAAAAAGCCCGGTACAAGAAAGCGCGATTTATATGAAGCAGATCATTCTATTTGATAAAGTCGGGGCGTTTGCGGAAAACAAAGATATTGCGAGAGACATCCGGCTGCAAGAAATCATGCCTGCGCTTACGCAGGGCGAAGAAGTCATTCTGGATTTTGAAAAAGTGGGCGCAGCCACGCAATCATTTATTCACGCGCTCATCAGCGATGTCCTGAGGAATTATGGCAATGATGTCCTGGAGCGCATCAGCTTTAAAGGCTGCAACGAGACGATCAGGAAAATTATTAACATTGTTGTGGATTATATGCAGGACGGAATTGGCTCGGAAAATGATGCCGACTTTGATTGACCCGGACAGCTTTGAATTTTCTAACTGCTTCATGCAAAGTCTGATCATCAAACCTTACAAGAGGGCATAATCATGCGGCATCAAGATGTGGCTGGTGTGTATAAGATTTTTCCAGACAAAGCATGCGGGACTTTTGTGTTGACTGTAACACTCTGTTTTCTAATGACCCTGGAAGCTATTGCCCAAACAAAATCAGAATCTTCGCAGAGCGAACCAAGCGTTAGTTTAAAAGGGCTTTTTTTCTCAGCAGAGCATGGTGTGTCCTTTCGGCATCCCTCAACATGGAGGATGATGGAAGCAGCTGTGAAAAACTCCGTGGTTAAAATTCGCAGCGATGGTGGTAAGGGACAAGAAGGCATAAATTTAATCGTTACGCAGTTGGATAATAAACGGGAATATACAATCGACGATTTCGAATCAAGCGCCCTGCCTAACCTGGTTGAAATTTTAGAGTCTGGCAGAAGCGTCGTGGCAGAGCGGCCGGCGCTATGGAGAAAAATGATAGCTGCTGCCGTGCCGCTAAAGGAGTACGGTGATCAAGAAAATCTTCTTCGAAGACCTGGTAATGCATACAAAATTTCAGATCAAATAACAGTCGCATACCAAATAAACTTGGTAAAGGATAATTTTCTTTATGTCCTGACCTGTAGCGTCATTGCGAATTCCCGCGAAATGGCAGAGGACAGATATGAAATGGTAAGGCCTTTGTTTGAGCAAATCATCGCATCTGTCAAGCTGGAGGAAAGCAAGTATTATTTCGCTGAACATGGTTTTGCATTGACCATCCCAGATGATTGGATGCAACTGGGTCCTCGGCCGGGCATGCTCGCAAGCTTTGGCAAAAGAGGTTTTGGCCAAAATCTTGCAATTTACCAAGATAAACTGGGCACAAATGTTGGCATTGAAGATGTTGGGGAAGAAGCGATTTTGGGGCCCATGTATGGCCAAGTGGAAATTTTCGCCGATGGCGTGCTAGTGGTAGATAAAATTTCATTAAAATATTTCATTTACAAAATTACGGATTCTGTTTTGAAGAAAAAAGCCGAAGGACTATACGATCTTAAATATTTTAGGATAGTATTTATTAAAGGCGGCTCACTATATACAATGATATTCGCAGATTCGGATAAAAACTTTGAGTCTCATTACAGTGAATTCGAAGAGACGGTGAAGTCATTAACGTCGTCGGTTTGAACCCGGCGCTTCCGGAAATATTCCAGAGCTCTTCCGCGACTACGAGCCGCGCGTGCATTGAGCAGCATTCGTGCCAAATATAAAGCCCCTAGCCCTGCGAGTTTATAGTTTATATAACAAGATAAATGATTATGAAACTTTGCCTGTTTTGTGAATCAGAGGTTGTTGTCGAAGTAAATCATGAGAATCGTAATCGAATGGTTACGTGCCCAAAGTGTGGCTATTATCACATTTCAAGTGAGGCGACAGACGATGGTGTGCCGATGAACATAATGGCCGAAGAAAAAATCTTGTTCTCAAGCTACCTGCGCAATTACTCCGCAAAAAATAATCCAGTCTGGATAACAAACGACTTGCTCTCCAAAATTGGCCAAGTGGTTCTCCCTTATAAAAAAATGTCCGTGTTGGAGAAGCTCAATAGAATTATTCGATATGTAGCAGAGAAGTCTCGATACATCGGAGATAAGGTCAAAATTAGTTATGGGGATGATTTCATAATCTTCTTTTGCAGAGAGAGACTAAGATCCCCCGCCTGCGGCGGGCAAGCCGCAAAAACATTGCGGGGATGACACGGGGGATATCCGGGGACACAATACTTAATTCTGAGATTGCTCCCGCCACAGGAGGGCAAGTCGTCAGCCCTTCGGGCTTCCTCGCAATGAGGAGAGACTGAGATCCCCGCCAAAACATTGCGGGGATGACAGCGAGGGTGCAGGTGGGTGGGGGATGATACGGAAAGGGTGGGCCTCTGTGATGACAGAGGAGGGCTTCTGGGGATCTGTTAAGATTACCCAACCTTACGCTTTGACAATGCGTTCTTTAGAGATATAATTCCCATTTACAAGCTAAATTTCCGGCCGCTGTGACTACTGGCGTTGCGCTTGAAACCGTAAGGCAAAAGGAGCTCTCTTCATGATTAAGCAGATGTTGCTCAAAGACAGGATTCTGACGGATAAAGAGCGCAAGAACCTGTCTATTCTCGAAGTTATTCGTAAAAACGGCCCGATCTCCCGCACGGATATTTCAAAAATCACCGAACTGAATATCGTGACGGTTTCCAACTACGTCAATCATTACATTAAAAAAGGCCTTGTGATCGAAGGCGAGCTGGATGAATCCACCGGCGGCCGCAAACCCGTCCTGGTCGAACTCAATCCAAAATCCGGCTACATTGTGGGTGTTGGGCTCAATATGATGAGTGTCGTCGGTGTGTTGGTTGATTTAGAAATCAACGTCATCGAAGAATTCAAGCGGGACCGCATTCCTGAAAACTCCGAAGCCGTGATTGAAAACATGGTCGACTTGGCGGCGGAGATTATTAAAAAGGCCGGAATCGAAAAAGATAAAATCGCCGGTGTCGGCGTGGGTGTGCCGGGCATTATCGATGAGCGCGGCCGCACCATTCGCTGGCCTCAAAGCCTGGGTGAAAAAGACCTTTCGGTTTGCCTTTCCATTAAAGACACGTTTGAAAAACGTTTGAACATTGCGACCTTTGTCGAGAACGACGCCAATGCGGCTGTGCTGGGTGAAAAATGGCTGGGCCTCGATCGTGATGTGCGCCACATGCTCTACATGTTTTCAGGGGTCGGCTGCGGCATTTTAATCAACGGTGAGATTTATCGCGGCGCCTCAGGCGCGGCGGGCGAACTCGGCATCAACAGCCACCGCAGCTCCAGGGAATACGCCCAGGAAATTGCGACGCAGCTGGGCCGCTGGGAAATGGATTTGGGCATGCTGATCGCGGCGAATGAAGGCATTCAAAAGGGCCAAGCGACGCTTCTGCGCGATTATGTCGCGGGCAAAAGCGAGAACCTTAATTTTCGCCATTTAGTGCGCGCAGCCCGTGAAAAAGACGCTTTCACCCTCAAGATTATCGAGGAAGCCGGGCATATGCTTGGCAAGAAGATCGCCTTTTTGGTCAATCTGTTGAATCCCGAAATTGTCGTGATCGGCGGCGGTATTGAAGACTGCGGCGCGCCGCTTTTGGACGCCATCAAGCAGGGCGTGAAAGAATGGTCCGTTGAAGAAGCTGCCAACCAGGTCAAAATCATTCCCTC
>Ga0154324_115_pt3 | contig 32489 bp, 2 predicted proteins | sample RifGroA2_FD_115852 | JGI IMG/M metagenome (GOLD analysis project Ga0154324, IMG submission 115852) | Omnitrophica bacterium GWA2_52_12 | reverse complement strand
GCCCCTTTGAAGGGGATACGACACGCCCGTCCTTGTATCCGGCAAGGGCCGAGATGCGTTCTATTGAAGAGCGGGCGCAGCAATTGGTCGCGGCAAGTCAAGGCACCAAGCCGCTTGTGTTTCGCACGACCAATTTTGCGGATGCACGGCGGCTCGTGAAGCGTTTGGCGCAAAAATTACCGGATGCCGGGTGGCATTATTTTAATGAATTCCCGATCGTCAAAAAAGGCCTGGAAGCCCAGGTTTATTTAGCCTGGGATGGCGTGGATCAGGAAGGATTGCATTGGGCGACACTTTCGAAAACGAAAGCCTATCTGAACACGTTTAGACGCAGAAAAGGCTGGCGGCCCACCGGACCGGTCGAAGCGCTGTTTGTGACGACGTATGGTTCGCAAGCCAAGCTGCATTTTGGAGCGGATTGGCAGAGAAAAGTTTTCAGGCAAGTGTTAGGCCGTTTTCAGCATGCCTCTGAATTCGCGAATTATTTCTCGCAATTCTGGGACGGAGAAAGGGCGCAGCGTTTTTTTGGCGAGCATCAGCGCGAAATCAGCATCGGCTGGGATGCCAAGCACAAGCGCTTCTTTCTGAGGACACGGCCGAATCAGGTTCCCGAAGCCGTGCCTGCCGTTGTTCCGGAAAAGATTGTATTGCCCGGCATTGCCGACGGCAAAAAAGTAACACTCACAGTGCCGCCTGCGGTCGCGGCTGATATGCGCCGCTTGACCGATGGGGGCAGTTTTAACGAAGAGTTTAAGCGCCTCAACGCACATCTAAACAGGCTGACCGCGAAGCGGCCCTTCAAACAATTTATTTTTGCCCCTTCGGAACGGGGAACCCCGCATCATTTCTTATGGGCGCTGGAGCATTACCCAAAGCTGATGGAACTGCTGAAGCCGGCCAGACTTGAAAAGCTAAACCGGCAAATCCGGCGCTTTACGAGCGATGTCCGGAGATACGGTTTCGAAAGCATTCAGGACATTTTTCCCTCGCTGGATTTAAAGCTGGATCCGGAATTGGCCTCAGAGGGCTGGTGGGCTCTCCAGCTTGCGGTGATCGGGATTGATTTGCGCCTGGCGCGAGCCGGTCATTCTGAAGATCATCCCAGCCGCAAACTTGTCCGGAACTTTATTCAGCTTATTTTGGAAGGCTCAGAAGCGTATCGCCGCGAAGGCGTCCTGGGCTGGGGCGGCAAGAATTGGTTCGAGGATCATGCCCTGCAATTTTTGGCCTCACTGAAGGGTGACCCCGCGGAAACGAAACTTTGGGGCGGCATGCTTGAATGGATTAAGGCGAAGCCGGCGGCGGAATCGGAAGAATCCGACGATGAAAATTCGCTGAGCAATATTATGGGCGAGGAGTGGCAGCAGCAGATGTTTAGATCTCTGTACGAAGAGGAGCTGCTGCGCAATGAAATGTTGATTCGCAGAGGCGAACAGCCGAGTAAGCCGCGCCGCATCCGTTCGGTGGACGATCTGGCCGCTTTAAAAGAAACGCTTTTCACGAAAGATCCGGCCATCTTTGACAAGGTGGCTTTGCTTAAGGGCGCTCTGGATCCCAAGGGCGATCCGCTGAGGATGCACGCCTGGACACAGCCGCTGTCAGCGTTTGACCGCGTGGCGAAGGATGCGCGGCGAGTGATTTATCAGGGCAGCGGCTTGTTGTCCCCTACGCTCCTCACAAGTGAGAATTTTGCGGATGCCTGGTCTTTTCAGCAGGAGTTTTTACGGCATGCCGCCAAGGCCGGATTTAAGAAATGGGCCATTTGGCTGGAGCCGTTTGCTTTGGAAGAATTACTGCAGGGGGATTACGACACTTTTGCAGAAACGGCTTTGGGCATCGAGCGTTTCATGAATCATACCGGTCATGGTGAAAGCCTGGCCGGGCATCTTGAGCTGGCTCAAAAATTAGACGACAGCGCAGTCAGTTTGATTGAGTACCTGGAAGCCTTGGCGCAGATCGGCCGCGAAAATGGAATTTCTTTTGGTGTCTTCGTAAGTTTTCACGATAACGAACATCCCCAGCCTCTTCAAGCGCAGACAGTGCGGGCCGAAGGCTGGATGGGCCGGGACAAGGTTCTCGCTTTAAATTTGGCGCATGGCGAACTGCCTTTGTCTGAAACAGATACGGTTCGCATCCGGCACATGGAATCAACGGACGGGATTCATTTTGAGGAACAGTTTGAGCTTGGCCTTGCCTTTCCGTATGCGGCTCACCTGATCGCGCAGTCGCTGGAAGAAGGCTGGGGAGAACCGCACGAAACTTCCGCGCTTGTCACAGAAGATTTTCTGCCGGCGTTGGATCAACTTCTGACGACAGGCGGACTAAATGAACACCAACTTGAAAGCAAGTATGCGCTGCGCTCTTACAGGCTTTCAGACGGCAAAGATCTGCCGATTCATCTGTTTTTCGTGACGAAACGGGAATGGGGGCCCGACGACGGCGATGACGGTGCCGCTCAGGATTCTCCCGATCCCGATCCTGCCGATGAGTTGGATGTCCCTGACGAAGAATTCGCAGCTCGGTCAGAAGTGCGTATCCCTCTTGAAAGGGGTACGACACGCCCGTCCTCACCTCCGGTGAGGGCCGAGATGCGCAGTCAGGGAAAAGTCAGATCTTTTGAAGTTCAGGTGCAGCCGGATATGAGCTATCAGGTCAAAATGGCGGAGCACTTGTTTGATCCGCAAAATACGGTTCTCAAAAAAGAAATCAACGGGCGCCGCGTGCTGGTTGTCGCGGATGAGAATATCGGCGACGCCAAGCTGGAAAGCATCCATCGCTACCTGGAACATTACGGCATCCCTTTCAAACTGCTGAGGCTGCCGGGCGGTGAACAGATTAAAGACGGCGAGGCCGGCTGGAACAACGTGCATCAGATTACGAAGATTGCGGATGAGGTAGCTCATTTAGGCCGCAAAGATGTCATTGTGCTGGTTGGCGGCGGTGCGCTGCTGGATGTGGGCGGTTTTGCGGCCAGTATTTTGCACCGCGCTGTGCCGCATATTCGTATTCCTACAACCCTGCTGGCTCAAATTGATGCGGGCATCGGCGTTAAAAACGGCATTAATTATCACGGGCAGAAAAATTTTCTGGGAACTTTCCAGCCGCCGCAGTCTGTTTTAGTGGATCCTGATTTTCTGATGGCGCTGGATGAACGCCAGATGCGCTCAGGCATGGCCGAGGCCATTAAGGTCTCGCTGATGAAAGACGCGAATTATTTCCGGTTGATTGAAGAACATGGCGCCGACCTGGTCAACAAGGATTTCTCACCCGCGAGCCGCGCGCGCGACATCATGTGGCTTTCCATCGTGCGCCACCTTGAACAGATCCGTACCGACCCCTTTGAAACTAAACTTGCCCGGCCGCTGGATTACGGCCATGAATGGGGCCACCGCCTTGAGATGGTGACTCACCATGCGATCACGCATGGCGAAGGTGTGGCCATTGGCACGGCAATTGATACTGTGATCTCATGGCAGCGCGGGTATATTTCAAGAAAACAATTGGACCGTGTCCTTGCGGTCATTCAAAAAACAGGCCTGCCCATCTTTCACGCGCAAGCCACGGTGGACAATCTTTGGCCGGGCCTCGAAAGTTTCCGGCGTCACTTGGGCGGCAAGCTGACGATTTCCCTTTTAGGGAAAATCGGCCAGAAACGCGATACGCACCACATGGAAGAAAGCGAATTGAGCGCGGCACTTGATTTTTTACGCGAAAGCACAGTTCGTTCCGAGATGCGCTCTGCCACGATTGAGCAAATCAAGGCGCGTTTGTCGAAAACCCCTTCGGGATTTGGCGATGATCTTTACACAGGCCAATTTGCGGGGGGCCGGCCTGCGGAGCTTTCGATGGCTTCGGACTTGTTTGATCTTATCGCGGAGCGGGAACCTGAAGCTTTGGAGCGCATCCTGCAGGTGATCACAAGCTACCCTGAAGACTGGCCGAAGGGGCTTCATGACGGCGAAGAAGGCGCCAATACCAACAAGCGCACGGTGAAGATTCGTTTCAAAACTCCGCTGGTGTATAAAAATCCGCAAGGCCAAAAGGAAGTCTTGAGCGAAATTCATGCGACCGGAATTTTGTTTACGCGTAAGGGTCTTGCGGAAAAACGAATGCACATGCAGTACAGCAAGGGGTTGGCGGAAGAAGTGAATCCTGAAACGATGGCTGCTTTCGGCCAGACTTCCATGAGCGAAATCTCCTTTGATCGCGACGGCCGGCCTGTGGTCGATCACGCTTCCTTCCCGCTGCTTGGCGGTCACGGAGCTTATTCCGCCAAACGCAAATTTGAAAACGGTCGTTACCGTCTGCCGCAGGATGGTTTCCGCGGGCCGGTGACGTTTGGCTTCGGGCAGTATCAAGGGCTTGAATTCGGGGGCAAATCTCTGGGGATTTATCTCTCGCTGCATCGCCAGGATGAGCCGAAGCGATTTGGTAATGATATCGCTGATCGAATCAATCAGGCCGCCAAAACGGCTTCTGAAAAGGCGCTTGCAAATGTAGCGGGCATCACCAAACGGGCTAAAGAGATCGACAAATTTGCGGGCTCCGTCCCGTCAAAAGCGCAGACGCGGGATTTAAAACGGGCGGTTAAACAGCTTGGCAACCTTGACAAAATTTTCGAAGACGCGTTTAGGGCCGAGTTGTCCATGCCGGAATTGGCCAAGCTGTTTCGTTCCTACGGCCGCAGTGCGCGGCAGGTGATTGGAGATGATTTATCACATTGGCAAAAACTGCGCATCCCTTACCGCTTTCCGCACACGGGGAATTCCGCGCTGGATTTTTCCGCGCCGCTGATTGACGGTAAGTACTACCGGGGAGTTTGGTACGACCTGGGCGGTTGGAAGTTCGGCAGTGAAATGACCCAGGCTGAAACCTTTGCCTACCTTTATTACGTGCTGGATTATTTTCTCACCGATATGCTCCGCTGGCAGAGACAGTACGAGGGCACTCCCGGAATGTCAGATATGGCGCGTGAGCTGGAGCCGGTGCGCCTGTTTCTTGAAGGCTTCTTTTATGACGTGCTTCAGGACCCTGATTTCACACGTTGGAAAGTGACTGCGGTTGAAAGCCACACCAATTTGAGCGAGGCTTATTTTTCAGGCGGCTATGCGGATTTGGCGCCTGTCGCCGTACGCGTGGATAAACCGTATGTCTTCCTGCTGCGCAAAATGATGAAAATGGGCCCGCTGACGGATACGCGTTTTACGGAGCCCTTGTCGGAAAGAAGCTTTGGAAGTTTGCCCGACTTGAGATACGAAGGTCGCGCCAAAGCGAGGGCTGAAAAAGTTTCGGTGATCGCGCGCGCTCACGCGGGATTCGAGTTTGTGCTCGGCGGCCAGGCCAACGGAGTGGCCTGGAAAACGCGCAAGCTGAGTGATGCAGGGTTGGGCACTATTCTCTGGATTCAGATTCGCTCTGCGGATGATTTGCTGGGGGATGTGCGCTTTAATATCGATGCGCAGGGATTTGTACGCGAGATTTTCCCGCTTTTCCGGCTTGACTGGCCTGTCGCGGAACTCTATGAACTCCTTTTTAAAACGCTGGCTCTGCGCGAGCTGAAAGTCCGCATTCCCACAGACCGGCCGGTCGCGATTCTTGCGCATGAGTCTTCGCTCCTGGGCGTGCTGGCGGATGCGATCAAACCGCACCTGACGGGACTCGCGCGCAGTGACTATGAAGAAAACAGGCTCAAGCAGGTTTTGCAAATCATTCCGGACTTTATTCAGATGGAATCTGTGCTGGCCAAAATGGCCGGCGTTCCGGCCCCGGCAAACCAGGCTGTGTCCCCAACACAGGACAGCGCTAAAGGCAGCGGCGGACCGCTCGAAAAATTCGCGGCCGATATGCTTAAAGATGGCAAGCTTGATTTCGCGGCGTTTGAAAAACGCTTTGCGAGCGGCGAGATGTCTTTTGCCAAACTCGTGGGAAATATGCCGGCAGAAATGGCCGGCCAGCTTAAAGAGGTATGGGCCGAGAGCGGCATGGATAAGCAGTATGAAGTGCCGGACGGCACGCGCACTACCACTCAATTTACATTCTATAAACTTCTGGCGGAATTTTGGAAGCGCGCGCGGGCACAGCATAAAGACATTGATTTACCCAACCCCAGTTCTTCTCAACTTGGCCAGGCGTTGATCAAGGCCGGGGCCGAGCAAATGACGTTTGCGACGGTGACTATCCCGGACAACGGCCAAACCACTTTTGTTGTCAACGCACGCTTTGCGCCTGCGGCCGTGCCGGATCATCAACCTTTGACTGAATTAACGGCGCAGAAAATCGGGGAGATTCTCGCTAAAGCCAGCGTAATCCGAAAAGGCGATAAAAGAACCTTTGAGAAAAAAGGCGGACAGCTCCTGCAAGCCATCGCCCAGCTGCAAGCTGGCGGCGCGGATATTTCCGCGGACAATCTCTCGGCAGTATTTTTAAAATATTCGATGACCCTTGATAAAGGCGCTGCTGCCGGACTTGCCAAACGCATTGACGAGGCTCGCCGCGGCGAGCAAGCCCGCCAGCCTGCCGCACGTTCCGAGTCTCGCAATTTGGCATTGACGCTCAACGCCCTTCGACAAATGATCGACGAACTTGGCTATTCTAAAAGTCTTTATGCCGGCGGTGATTTTGTCTCCGGATTTGCCGTTTCAGCGATTGACGAAGACCACTTAAGCGGTATTGACCATAAACTTGCCGCGGTTGAGGCAAGAGCCAAAACCGGCTATCCCGGGTACCGCTTTTTGCTTATTGATAATCGCCGTGCGGGCGACGCTGATGACATCCGTCTTGAAATCAAACCTGCTCGCTCTGAAATGCGTTCCGATCTTTCCCCCGAGGAAACGCTTAGCCCCGATGAAGCGCTTGCAGGAAAAAAAGTGCCGCGGCCCGGAAGCTTCCTATTCAGCCTCGTCCTTGCGGCAGTTAAGCCGCTCGCTGTCTATTTTTTCTTTTACTATTTGTATCCGGTTTTGGCCGTTGCCCTGCTTGCGGAATATGCCGTCGGTGTCGTGGCGGCCAGCGCTTCCCGCGGGTTGCTCGGCGCAGCGGCCCAGGGCAAACCGCTGCATGAATCGGTCAGAGTCGATCACGTGTATTTTTTTACCATGCTTTTACGCTTTTCAATTTACGCGGCTGTGAATCCGTGGGTTGCTGTGGGCTGGTACCTTTCGGCCATCGCCCATGAATTGGGCCATTACGGAACGGCACAGGCGCTGCGTCTTTACCAGCACTGGAAGAAACGGCCTACTTTGGAAAAGGTCAGAATCAATTTTATCCGGCTGGAAACCGTCTCACAGGACAAAGACCATCAAATTCCGGTTCAGAGTGCACTGATGACGGCAGGCGGTCCGCTGATGAATTTTTTTATCGGTGCCGTGCTGATAGGAGTTTGGGGGTTCAGTCCCTATTCCACCCTGGGCACGATTGCGGTGCTGAATTTTTATGAATTTCTGCGCAACAGCATGTGGTTCCTGCCCGGGGCAGACGGACAAATTTTCCTGAAAACTATTGCCATAGCAAGATTACACAAGGCTTTGAAAAAGAATTACGGGTTGGAAGGTCCTTGGGATCAGTTCTATGAAGTTAAATCCGATGATGGAATCAAAATATTTTTCTTTCAAGCACAGGCGGTTTCCCCGGAACAAAAGGTTCTAACGCCGTATGCGCTTATAGCGCTGTCATCGCCGGATGAAGCACAGTCTGAGATGGTTGTCGACGAGAAAGAAGGCGGCCTGAGGGAATCCTGGAAGGGTACGCGCGTGGATGCCCAAGGTCATGCGCCCGGATTTTTCTTGTCCGGACAATTCCACGCGGTTTACCGGTTGAGCCCCTACACGCCGCCGCAAAGAAATTCGGGGGAAGTCCTGATCGAGCAGTTTTTAAAATCGGATTCAAAAGCGGGCGTGATTCAGAAGCTGCTTCTCTTAGTTCAACATGCGAAATTCATGGATCATATTTATCCGCTTTTGGTGTTATTCAAAACGCTAGAAGGGATTGATTTTGCGCCGGCTGTTCATCGGATCGAAAAGTTTCCGGGGGTGCCGCAGGAGGAAGTTTCTGTCGCGGATCAGACGCTGGCTGCCGCCAAGAAATTTCTCATGCTCGCGCACGCAGAGTTTATTGAAAAAGGAACTGAAAATCCGGAGTATTTGTTTGCCCGAGCGGTTTACCAGCAGTTGAAAGACCGCAGTGACTATTACCTCACTTTGATACGTGTACAGAACGAAGATAAATTTGTCAGAACCCTTTTTGGCAGCAGCTATCCTCCGGACGGGGGACAAGGCATTCGGCGCAGCACGCCTATTGAACAGCCCGAGGTTGAGCGTCCTGTTGCGGATGTCCTGACACTGGCCTCGATTGACTATGAAGTCCGCCATCTCAGCGGCGGACAATGGCCGCCGCTTGATCCCGAGATCGTGCGGCCGCTTGTGCTTGCCTGGATTGGTGAAGACGCTAAATCAAACAATGGCGGGACAAACGCGGCGGAGCCTCGCTCCGAGATGCGCAGCAAGCACGGCGATGACCCTGCGAACCGCGATATCATTTTTCAAGGCGCCGCCAGTGATGCGGGACGCGTTCAAGTGCGCAGCCGTATGGATGCAACGCGCCTCGCGGGACATTTGGAGCGTCAGATACTGAACCGGTTGCAGTCGGCATTGATCCGCGTTGCGAAAGAACGTTTTGTGACGGGGGAGGAAGTTCTTACAGCGGCAGGCTATCCGGACAACGCACAGGCCGCGGGACTTTTGTATGAATTTGCGCGGTCTCGATATGCAAGCGGCAGTCCTATCAATGACGCCGGCAACCAGCCTTATTCTATTTTGCAATGGGGCGGCCGGATTGCACTGCTGGAAAATCCGGTTGTCGCTCAATTGGCGCGCCGCTTTGCGGATATGCTGAACGAGATGAATACTTCCCGCCTGCTTGGATCCGATTCTCTCAAACTCATTCGCGAACTCAAGATGACAGAGAACCGGCCCATTGTTTTAAAGCTTTTTGAATTCTTAAAACTGGACTCTACTCAAGAAGTCTTGCGGCAGAAACGCGAGGAAGCAGCGCTTGTTTTTCTAAACGCATTGATAGAAAAGATCAGCCAGGAAAAACCTGTTTTGATCTTGCGCTGGCCTAAGCAAGGGACAAGAAAAAATCTGGTGCCGGCCCACGATGAGATTGTGGAGCTTGGGACTGTCTGGAGTCTGGCGTGGACGCAAGACGGCCGCAGAATCCTGATTCCGGCGCAAAAAGAATCGGCGCTGCGGTTTGCGCTTGAAAATAAAGAAGCCGGAATTTTTGAGTATCAGGAATTAGGGACGGGCCGCCGCCCGCTTCTTCATCGCTCGGAAATGCGTATTGCTTCAACTAAGCCTGTGGTGAATTACCGGCGTGAGCATCCCGAACAAAGGGATTTGACGAAACCACTTCATTATCAATTCGCCGTAGTTCCTAATGCCAAGCTCAAACCACCGCCCGGAACCAGCGCCGAAAGCCTTGCTAAAGTAAGCGAATCTGCGGAAATAGAAGCTCTCTTTGCGATGGTTCAGAACGGTTTTCATTATGAGTTCAAGCACGATACGCTGGGTGTTGAGATGAGTATGGATGCACTTGCGGGGCGTGACCCTGAAACGCCTGTGGAAGTGGCTGATTGGTCGCCCATGGTGGTGCATTTGCTGGGCGCTTTTGAGCGGATCAATAAATCAAAGAAGAACCCGGCTTACTTGAAGGGATCTGTCACTGTCACGTATGAACAAGGCTTTGTGGCTGTTCAGATCGGAGAAAGCGAAAAAATTTATCACGTTTCACGACTCAACCCTCAGTTTGTGACGCTCAATGGGCATGACTTGCCGCCCGCTATGGCGGAAGACGTCCGGTTTTTGGCCTCGACAGCTTTGGCTTCAGACAGAAATCTACGTGCTGCCTTGCGTATTGTTGGCCCTGACGCTTTTTTTAATGTGCTGCCGCAATATCTGGATCATCCTGAAAAAACTGCGGCTGGGCATAACGATATTTCCATGATTGCAATGAATGATTTTCTAGCCCGGTATTTTACGGGCAGTCCGGAAGATTTTAATATGAGCAGGCAATTTAGGGAACAGTTCAACGCAGAGGCCATGCGCAATTATTTCATCAGCATCACGCCTGAATTTAACCGGTTGGGGCGTTTCATGTATGACGATGCGGCCCTATTGACCAGCCTGCTTTTGGACCTTGCCGGCCAGACTGATTTGGCGCCGCAAATCAGAATTGAAGGCGGGCAGCCGCTTGATTGGGCTGACTATAAGATTAAGGTGGGGGACGTTGCTGTTTTCGAGGTGAGGTCTCAAAAATTAAATAAAAATGAAACCAGAACAATTACGCTCATGGGACAACCCACATATTCGGTGGAGCTTGATTCCGAAGATCCCTGGAAAGTGGTCTCAATCGCTGGCCCTGGGCCTAAAGCGGGTCTGGAAAGTTTCTGGAAGACATTCTCTCGTTCCGAAATTCGAAGAGAGCGGAAAATCAGCGGCGGGGATGTCTCTTCAGGTATTGGTCGTAGAGAAGGGCCAGACCCAAGAGCACAAAGGGAGTTAAGAGTATTGTCATTAGGAACATTGCCGGATTACCTTTCTTTGATCCAGAATCCAATGACTAGTGAAGAGACAAAGAGGACACATAGGGTGAGTTTAGTCCAAAGAGTAAACTCTGTAAAGAACCGGCTTGCGATGGCTGCGGCCGCGATAATTGAAAACAGATTAAGCATCACCCGCTGGATAAAGTCTTTTCTGGGCTCTGTGAAAAATGTGCTGGCTGATTTCATGCGGAAGAGCTTACCAGGCATATATGAATTAGTCAATAAAATATTTAATTTAAATAATATTCAATTTGCGTTAGAACCATGGCGAGATTTCCGCTCTTCTTTGGCAGTTTCCCGCTCCGAGATGCGTATCGGAACGCCGGTAGATCTTAACGACAGGTTGGGAGCGCTGATAACGTTGCTGCGTGAAAAACGCGAGCAGACCCCAAAGCCGCTGACAGCCGGCGAGGAAGCAAATATTCGACGCTTTGCCGGCTGGGTTATGGAGGCGCATCGGGACGATACGCGCAAAGATGGCATCACGCCTTATTTTGTGCACCAGTTAGCCGTGACGCACACGCTGATTGAAAAATTTGATGTGACGGATGCACTAAGCATTCAAATCGCTCTCGGACATGACACGCGTGAAGACCAACCGGACTGGTACGCGAAAATCAAACACTCCCTGGATGAGGAAGCCGGGCAAGGGCTGCGAAGCGCGGAAGAAACGGCGTTGATTCGTCTGGGCATTCGCATGCTGACCAAACTGGAGGATTCCCAGGGCGGTGAAAAAGAGTATTTCCGGCGGCTCGCGGATCCGCGCAGTTATTTCAACAAGGATCAATCCCCGCCGGTGGAGAGTCCCACGGGCCGTTATGCTGCGTATTCCGATGAGTTTATCCGCCGTGTGCAGCAAATTAAACTGGCTGACCGGATTGTGAATGTGGGCGATCTTGGCAGCCTGCTTGCTCCGGGGAGCGAAATCAAGGGGAAGCAGAGTTTTCCGGGCAAAACATTCGATAAAACGTTTGCGGCGTTCATTCCTTATTTGCTCGAAAATCCAAAAAGTTTACTGACGGATCAAGACAAGGAAATTTTCTTTAAAGCCTTTCGTGAAACTTTAGCAGGGTATGCGGCACTGACGGCTGCTGACGCTGCGTTTCTGCAGCAGGCTGCTTTGGCCGCTCAAAAGCGCTTGAAGACGTTTTTTGAACCGCCGCAAGTGGTGATTGATGCTTCGCAGGGTGAGGGCGGAGGGCAGGTCATTCGCACCGCCGCCGTGCTTTCGGCCATCCTGGACCTTTCGGTGGAGCTGGAAAACATTCGTGCGGGACGGCCTCAGCCCGGATTGAGAACGGTACACACTGCGAATGTCAGCCTGCTGGGAGAAATTTCAGCGGCTGCGATGACGGGCAATGAACGCGGCTCCTCCCGCCTTGAAATCCGGCCGGGGAAAATCCGGGCGGGCTCCCATACAGTGGACATTGACGCGCTCCATGCGGATCACAGCATTGTGGGCACCGTGATTCAAAGTCTGATCCCGATGTTCTCTTTTGCGTCCGGAGAATCGCAGGCTGTTGTGCGGGGCGGCACGCACATTGAAGACCAACTGCCGCTCAATCACGTTGCGGAAGTGCTTATGCCGCTTGCGCGGCGCATGGGCATCGAGGCGCACCTCAACATTCTTCGCTACGGCTGGCACGGCAAAGGCGGGGAAGTCCGCCTGCAGGTGAAACCGGCCCGCGGCCCCTTGCAGCCGCTGACGCTGACGGAACGCGGCGAACTTCAGAAAATTGAAGCCGTGATTTACACGGATGGCCATGAGCCTGCGGCCTTGGCACCGCTTGAAGCTAAGCTGCGTGATCATTTGACCGCACAGTTTTCGGCTGAAAAAGTCAAGGTGACGATTCGCAATGTTTCGACAACCTCCGGCAACGGCCCCGCGATTTATGTGACGCTCAAGCCCGTTTATCAAAACAGCGTTGCGGGTGGTTTTGAAATCTTAACTGAGAGTCCGGAGAAAGCGGAAGAGAGAATAGCGAAACTTGTACAGAAGCTCGTCAAGTTTAATGCTTCGGGCGCGGCTCTGGATGAGCACGTGGCCGATATGCTGGTGCTTTTCATGGCGCTGGCTGAGGGTAAATCAGCCATCACGGTTTCTGAAATTACGGAGCATCTTTCTACGAACCTCAAAACCATTCAGGCCTTTTTGCCGGACATGCGTTATGACATTACCCCCGTCGAAAATGGAACGTTGTCCCATTTCCTCATTCAGATCACGGGAATCGGAAAAAAGAACGACGTTTCTTTTGCGGCGGAGGACGAAGCGCTTGCGCGTCTTGCGTTGGATCAGATTCGTCAGACCCCCAATCCCGCCGCGGCTATTTTAGCGGCGGCGCGGCAGTACCGGCAGGTGCCGCACTCGGCTGCAGGCTATCAGGAATTTCGCAAGCGGGTGACTGCTGCTTTCGCCGAATTTCCGCCGGAACCGCGGATTTTGTCCGTCGTGGGGCTGAGCGCATCCGGAAAATCGCGCGTTGTGGGCCAGCTGTTGCGGGATCATCCGGATAAATTCAAACGGCTGGTGCGCACGACCACGCGCGGTTTACGGCCTGAAGATCTGGAACTAAATAACCACCGCTTTTTAAGCGTGGAAGAATTTGAGCAGGATGTTGCCGGCGGATTTATTTTTGCGCCGCGGTTCAATGCGGGCCATCACTACGGTTACAGCCTCGAAGATATTCTGGATGCGCTTCTGGATGGGAAAATTCTGGTCATGGAAGCGTTGAATTCCGCCAAAGCGCTGCAGACCATTTGGCCGCACGCGCAGGTTCGTATTGCCGGCATTATGCCGGTGCGTTACGCCGGCGAAGACGATGCTGCCTACGCGGAGAAAGCGGGCGCTGTGCTGGCCAACCGGATGCGGCTGCGCGATTCCGCCATTTTGCAGACGGAAATCGAAAAACGGCTGAGAGAGTCAGGCAACATCACCCAAATCAGGAAAGAGGCCGACTTTATCCTGCTGAATGAAGACGGCGTGGCTCCGGAAACTTTCTACTCCCAATTCGAGGCTTTTGCGTTGCGCGGCTATGACTGGAACGGGGTGGGCAAGCAGGTGCATGAAATCGTCGGGCTGACAGATTTTATACAAGATATGCGCCGGGAATTGGGCCAGCCGCTGTTGAGCGATTCTCAGATCAAGAATATTCGTGAGACCGCGTACTGGGTGATGGAAGCGCATAAGCACCAAACACGCGATGACAAAGTCACTCCCCAGCTTGTGCATCAGCTGGCTGTGGTGCGCCGGCTCGTGGAAACGTTGCGCGTAACGGATCCGCTGAGTATTCAAATTGCTTTGCTGCATGATACGCGCGAAGACCAGCCCGGGTTTTACGCGCAGTTCAAACGCATTCTGGAACAGGATGTTTCCGGCAGCCTGCGTGAAAATCCGGATATCAATCTGATGCGTCTGGGGGTGCGCATGCTGACAAAACTGCGGCCTGATCAGGGCGGCGATGCGGAGTTTTACCGCCGGCTTGTGGACCCGCGCAGCGTTTACAGCCGGACGCGCAAAGGCGCCGCCGCCGAAGCCAGCCGGTACACGGATTATTCGGATGAATTCATTCACCGTATTCAGCTGATTAAACTCGCCGCGCGCATTGAAAGCACGCTGGATTTGAAAAATCTTTTTGAAACGGGCGTCAATTTACCGGGAACTGCGGAGCGGCCGGCCCGCACTTTCACGAAAATTCTGGATGAATTTATTCCCCGATTCGTTCTTAACCCAAAAAACAAGCTGACGCTCTCGGAGCGCAGCCGTTTTCTTTATTTATTTTTGGATGCGCTCGAAGCTTATTCCGAGCTTGAGGGAGAATCTTACGTGCCGTTGAAAACTGCGGCTCTCGCGGCCAAGAACCGGCTGAATCAAATCATCGACGCGCTGAACCCGCCGGAAATGAATGCGGGACTCAGTGCTGAGGCGCCTGGAACGCATGACGTTTCGAACCTGCCGGGGCATCCCTCCGAGAGACGACTTGTCCGGCTTACCGGCCGCTCAACCTATGAGCCGCGACGCGGTCTTTATATTCTTGACGGCGGCATCGAAGGTTTTATTCCCGAACAAACATTGTCCATGCAGCCTGAATATTATTTCACGGGACGCGGCGGTCAGTGGGAAGCCTATGCGACCGGTACCCAGACACAAGTGGGTCCTGAAATCCTGCCGATTTATACTTTGGAATATGACGCTTCACCGGCGTGGCAGGAACTGGCGGCACTGACGAGTCCGGATGATACCCTGTTGGAAGTGAGCGTGACGGGAGTGGTCACAAAACGGCTGGAAATCGATGGCCCGGAAATCCTGCAGGGTTTTTGGGTGGATTTCAAAGGTTTGGAAGGCTTTTTGCCTTTCACCAGGATTTCGTCAGATTTTCATTTAAACCGGACCGATGTGAGCCGGGCTGAAACCGAGATGGTGGGAAAAGAATTGCCGGTCTATTTTCAGCGGTTCAACGAGTACGGCCAGCCTGTCTTTTCCATGCAAGGCGCGGAATATTTTAATGCGGAAGAAGTCATTTTATCGGCGGCACCGGATGCGCCTTTTGAGGTCACGATGAGCGGGGCTATCTATCCGGACGAGGACAAGGCCTATGAGCCCTACGGTTTAAATGCGGTCTGGAACGACGTCCGGATTTTCATTCCGCTTTCCTATATTCCTTTGAATCTGCGGCATGATTTTTCAAAATTGTCCGGTCAAACCAGGACGGTCTATCTCCACGAACCCGCCAAGAAAACAGCGAGCCTGATTTCTCCGGAGGCTGCCTGGCCGGCGGACGAAAACGATGTGCCCCTGCAGCTTGGCGATAAGGAACTTCTGCACGTGAAGTACTTGACGCACATACAGGACGAGACGGGGACCCAGGTTACGGGGGTGCGAGTATCCTGGCGCAGCGGAGCGTACGAGGGCACGGTGCGGCTTCAGGATATTGCGCCGGAGCTGGCGGCAGCGGGGGACAAAGCTTCTTTGGAAAAACTGATTGGGCAGGACTTCTTGGGTAGTTTCAAGATGTGGGGATCCATGGGGCCGTTATTCAGGATTCCGTCCCCGGCCTGGCAGGAGCTGGCGGGGCTTGCGGATCCGTCCCAAACGCCGGTGGATATCACAATTACGGATGTTGTTCTTAAAGAAAATAGTCATGGCGGCGGTCAAGTGATTGCCGGATTTTATGCGGATTACAAAGGGGTGCCCAGTTTTGTGCCTTTTTCGGCAAAGCCGGTGACGGCGCGTTTTCGTGCTCACGAAATCGGAAAGGCCAGAGCATTGATCGGCCAAACATTCAAGGCGCGTTTTCAGCATTTCGGCACAGACGGTGTTCAACCCGTCTTTTATATTTCAACACCCCTGGATCCGGCGGATGTTGCTGAGTTGGAGCAGGCCAAACCCGGCACTCCCTTTGAAGTCACTATGACCGAGGTGGTTTATCCCAAGGATGATCCGGACTATGAACCGCATGGTTTTAGTGCGGAATGGCGAAACGTGCCGGTATTCATTCCTTTTTCAAACGTGCCGCGGTCTCTGCGGGCAGATTTTACCAAGCTTGTCGGGCAGCACGTGACGGCCTATGCCCTGACAGCCGAAAAGCGCGTTTTGGGTCTGACCGATCCCCGGCAGCCGGAGCTGCAAGCATCGACTTACCTGGCACCCGGCCGGATAGAGCGCCTGCAGGTGAAATCTCTGCTGTTCATGCGTCAAGCGGATGGCAGTGATCGGGTGACGGGACTGCGTGTCACCTGGCGCGAGGGCGCTTATGACGGATTTGTACCTGTGGAGGATATTCCGGTTGTAGAAATGAATCCAGAGCCGGAGGCGGCGCTCAAACAAATGCTCGGGAAATCGGTCCTGGGAAAATTTGTAAAAACACGCCACGGCGTCCACGTATTCTACCTTGAAAAATTGCCCAGTCCGGCCGCAGCGATGACACGCTTGACGGAAGGTGACGGACTGATGATGGAGGCCGCGTTAGCCTATCAAACGCATGAGGGTGAAAAGCACAATGCCATTTTACGCGCTGATTTCGAAGTGCTGGACCAAAGAGTGCGGGATGCTCTGAACATTTTGAAAGAAGCCGGCCAGGTTGATTTCCTGAAATCCATGCTGGCCCGGGCGCGCGACGAGCGCAATAGAAAAGGCGGGTCTCCGGCCGGGCATATCCTGAACGGGTACGTGAGTCATCTCACCGCAATGCTTAAATCCTCGCGCTCCGGCCAGAGTCCCAATGCCTCTGGCACTCCGCTCGGACCTGACGTCCTTCGCTCGGAAGAGCGTATCCCCCTTGAAGGGGATACGACACGCCCGTCCTCGCCTCCGGCGAGGGCCGAAATGCGCAATGACGGAAAGAAGAAACACGAAAAAGAATTAAAACGCCAGCAGAAGAAAAAAGAAGATCAGAAGCGTGCGGCCGCAAAAGCCGCTGCGGAAAAATCAGCAGCAGGCACCTCAAAGCCCGAGGAACTGGCGGCGGCTTCTCTTGACGTGCGGTTTTTAGCGTCGAAGCACGTGCTGACGCAGTCTGCTGATTTTGCAAGCTTGCAAGAAGCTTTGCCCATTCCGCCGCATTGGCTGCCGCAGCTAAGATCTCAGCAGTTGCCTTCCATCGGTTCAGTCATACCGGAAACGCCCGTGAAATTTTATACCGAGCAGCAAATCACGGAAGCCATGGTCTATTTCCTGAAGGGGTATGGGGCGACTCAATTATTACTAACCTTGGAAAAAATTATCGGCCGGGAAGTGCGTGTCTCAGACATCGAAAGTCCCGTGTATGTGATGCCGGCCAAGCTGGGTTCTTATGAGCTGATTCAACAAGTCGCGGTTAAACTGAAAGGGCGTGAGGAACCTGTGATTATGGCCTGGCACATTGCCAGAGATTCTGCGGCAAGCGTGGTGATGGAACGGGAGACCCGGCACCACGTTGATTTGCTCAATGTGTCGGACAAATACATGCCGGTTATTTACGGCCTTGGCCACGGCGAGGCGCGGGACGGTACACGGATGAGAATGTATGTCAATGAATGGCTGACCGGTTTTTCCGAAGTGCACATCAACGTGAAGCAAAATGGCACGAATTTTATTCTTTGGCACGATGGCCAGACCCATAGCCGGCCTTTAAATGCGGAAGACAGCCGCAAAATCAGTCTGGAAATTTACAAAATCCTGACGCTTTACAACGGCATCCAACTGGATGGGGTGCATGTGAATGCCGGGGATTTTGTGGCCCGCCGCAGGCCGGACGGAAATTTTGACGTGAAGCTGATCACCGTCCGCTTTAAAGAAGACCGCAGCTTATTCGGCGCGCGCGGCAAGGATATGGTTTTACACGGCAGATTTGGGCGTGAATTTCTTCCCGGTCTCTTAGCGCAGGAAGCCCAGGATTTCGAGCATAACGACGACTGGAGAAAGTCGATTGTCGTGCCCAGAGAAAATTTACCGCATGTGCGTTTTGCGGATTTTGAGACTGTGTTTGAAGGGTTTTATCTCGGGATCAAGGAACGCCTGCGGGCCGACAAATTTCCGGTCGATGAGTCAGAGCTGGAACAAGTTGCGCACGGTGTTGTGCAAGTGGCTCTGCGAATTTTAGAAACGGCGATGGCAGAGAGTCCGGAAGACATCAAAGCGTGGCTCTTGAAGTACCTGCAGGAACACGCGGCGGAGATTCAGACGGCCCGAGAACGCTTTCGTGAGAAGTATCCTGTTCAAGAAACGGCTCCGGAAAGCCCTGCCGCCGCAGCCCCTGCCGTATCCCCATGGGCAGAGCAGCTTGGTCAATACAGGGAAGAACTGCTGATGGATCAGGTGTACCGAGATCATCCTGAGCTCGCCGAACTCAAACTTTCCTGGTGGGAGTTTCAGCAGGAAAATCCGGAGGCGGCCCAGAAATTCAAACGCGCGTATGACGGCGGCCCGTTTATGGAGTCACACCCGGAGTGGATCAAAACCATCGTCGGAGAATTTGGGTTGTCGGCCAAAGACCACATCCTCGATGTGGGCAGTGGCAACGGGCTTGCGGCCATTGCGTTTCATCTTCTCACAGGCGCCGAAGTCACTTCCATTGAGGTGGATTCCGACCGGTGGGAAGTCCTGCAGGCATTCTTAAAATTCTTGAAGGAGAAGAAGGGCGTTGAATACGCGAAGGTCCATTTTGAAAACACTGATTTCCTTAAGCGTTCTCTCAAAGAATTTTCCTTTGTGTACTTCTTTTTTGCGGCGCCCACTGCGTATGCACGGCTGAACAATTTTGGAAACGAGATCGTTGAGCATCTGTCCCGGGAACTTCCCGCAAACGCCTTGTTTGTAAGCCCGTTATTTTATTTGGCAGAGGAACTCCACGGCGGCAAGCTGTTTGAGCCCATCGACAGAGTGCCTTACTTTGAGCATGAGTGGAGTATGAATTATCGCGACATAGTATTGCCGCGGCGCGGGTTCACCAGGCCGCTTTCCGCCGTGCTTTCGCGCCGCTCGGGCCAGAGTCCCAATGCCTCTGGCACTCCGCTCGGACCTGACGTCCTTCGCTCGGAAGAGCGTATCCCCCTTGAAGGGGATACGACACGCCCGTCCTCGCCTCCGGCGAGGGCCGAGATGCGAACAAGTGACAATCCTGGAAGGGATGCACTACTGAATTTCATCGATTTTCAGCGGGAAGGTACGAGCGGAGGTGTGCCCGCATTGATGAGGCATCAAGTTCGGGAGCTCCTTCTCAACGATGACGAAATTCATGCCATGATGAGTTCCGCTGTGTCTTCTAAGCGGCATGCCCTTATCAAAACAGACGCCAGGGGCGGCGCGAGTATGCGGGACACCCATCTAAGTCTGAGCGGTGAAAGCGCCTATGAAATTTATGAACTGTCCCTGCCGATGACTGAAAGTGTGAATGCACTGCGGGCGTCTTTATCTCATGAAGCGGCTCATTTTGCGCTGTTTGAAACGGGGCGTCAGAAACAAAATGATCTTGAAGGGATCCGTGTTGAAAACCTGCTGGGGAATATTCGGCCGTATCATTTCACAAAATTGTTTAATGCCTTGCTTGACTATGAGGTGATTCAATATCAGCTCGATCATCACTATGTGCGGTCGGCCTTCGATAATTTTAGCAATTTTGAAGGTTTCAAAGCCTTGGCTCCCGAAAAAAACAGGCAAATGTGGGCGAATTACACAAGCGCGCCGCGTTCTCCCATGTATCAGCTCGAATTGCTCTACGGACATGTGTATCTCCTGCTCAAAGCGGTAGAACGCCATCCGCTACTTAAGCAGGCGCAGGAACTGACAACCAGATTGCAAGCCGTCCGGGAAGGGTTTGAAAATTATTTTGAATTTATTCCTGAAACCGTCCGCAATATTATCCGCAGCCACTATGACGAGATCTTTACGAAAGAATTTGTGGAGGGCCGCAGTTGGGAAACGCGAGACGAATTTAAAAAACTTTTGATGCGCGTCATGGATATGATGGAAAGTGATGTTTATTTGGCAATTTTGCGCGCGGATGTTGTCCGGCCTCCGACATTGCGTTTAGCGCAGACGCCTCCGGCCGATGAAGCAGGACCGCGCTCAGTCGATGGACACAGCCCTGACGGGGCTGTGCCTGAGCAGTCCGCGCCTTCCGCCACACTGAAGGCGGACAAGCCGGCGAGGGCCGAGATGCGCACAGAGGATGGAGAGAGGAAAGATGTCCCGTTTGCAAAACCGTCGACGGTTGCGCAGGAAGTGAGACAGAGGTTAGAGCAATATAAAGTAGTGGTTCTTAAAACGAGTCAGGGGGATAGAGTTAAACAATCCGACTTGCCCGAAGCCGAGTGGAACATGCGCTCGATCCGATTTTTTGGAGAGAATCCCATTTGGGAAACTTTGGATGACATGCCCGTCCGGCGTTTGCTTTATCCTTTGGAACATTTACCGGGTTTTTTTGAGCGTGGGACGAACTCTGACGGAGTCTATTTAGGTTTTGTAGAGGGGATTGAGCACCCGGTTGTGATAAAAATTCTGAAGAAAAATGTTTCTGATGCTGCGAAACGACTGGTCAAAGTGCAGGTATTTAGCGAGTTAGGTATCGGTCCCCGGTTTTACGGACTAATCCGACTGCCCGACGGGCAGATAGGATATGTCCTGCAGGCCGTGCCAGGTCGCGATGTGACGGCCCATCTGTCTGAAAAGCCGAGGGAGCAAAAAGACGTGTTGTGGCAGCGTGCCCAGCGGGCGGGCCTAGAGCTTGAAACTTTGATTGAAACACCTTCTGAGAAACTTCTGACGATTGATGCCGACGAAGTGATGATCTCCGACGAGCACCGGTTTCAGCAATTCCTGAGCGTTCGCAGAAAGATCAAAAGTATTTTCGACAAAATCAAACAAGCCGGCGGAATCTATGAAAAATATGCGGATTCCGGCGATCCTGCTGTGCGTGAGCAGCTTCAGCGGGTTGTCGGCGAAGCGGCAGGACTGGCCCGTGAGATCGTCGGCCTTTACCATGAGCAGGGCTATGAGCCGCTGGGATTGCGCAAGCGGCTCATGATTGGATTGATCAATTGGGCCGGAGGCCGATTCGGAGAAGCTCAGGAGGAATTGTTTCGCCGCGCGGCGGCATGGCTCGGAGAGTCTCTTCTGCCCGGAGAAACGGTGGAGCTGGAGAATCCGCCGGATACTTTCGGTTTGGAAATCTATACGCAGCGCTATTTAGAACTAACGGAGGCCTTGAGAGCTTCCAAGGGGTGGGCTGAAAAGGGAAGGGATCTTTCGGTTCGTTCATTCCGCTCGGGACTTTGGACTATGGCGAGCTCGCGTGGTCTCAATATGCTGGTACCCTCGAAGAGAAATGAGCAATGGGCCGAGCAAATTCTGCTTACACCGGAGGATGAGCCTTCGCGGCTTGCCGCGGGTTACGTTCATGAACTTGCACACAGCCTTATCACAAGAATTGAACCTAGCTGGAGATTGATCCGCGCTGAAAAGAAAAATGGTAGAAGCGGAATCGGCAAAGCGGACTGGATGACCACGGCCTTTGAAACTTTAATCTGGGTGCGACTGAATGGGCTTTCTCATTTACAGGCAACACCTCCGGAGTATGGCCTGCGGCCTTTTACGCTTTTCCGCTATGAGCTTCCGGCCTTTCTTGCCGCGCGGCTGGCGGCGCATAATGGCGAAACTTCCGATCAAGCGGTTCATCAAATCAAACAGATTGTTGCCGCGCAGGTCACTCAACGAGAAGCCGATATGTCAGCCGGCGGGGTCTCTGAAGGCCGGGAGAAAAGAAGCGCTTCGGATGCCTACTATATTACTGGAGCTGCTTTGGCCGGCCGCGCCTATGGTCTTGCCGAACTTCTGGCAGTGGATCAGCGCGGCCAGCCGGAGAATGAAGAATGGATTTATGCCAGGGCTGGGGAGTATCTCCGCCAAATGGTTTTAGGAGGATCACAGCAATCCCTCCAGGAGATGGTCCGCCGTGCGGATGATTTTATGACGAAACAATTTGCACGTCCCGAGATGCGCATTGACGCAGATGTATCGGAGCTGTCAGCCAAAGATTTTGAAGAGACGCTTAAAAGGATTGGGATTTTGTCAAAAGCGTTCAGTGCCGCAGTTGTGGCTATCGCTCAACAGTTGCGAGCTGAGGATTTTCCGAATGCAGAAGATGTGGTGGAAGAGTTTGGTTTTGGAATGGGCTATATTATCAATGCCGAATGGACGGAGATTATTAAAAAATTTCAGTCTTTGACTGAGGATTGGCAGGCTGGGCAGCCGGTCGATGCCCAGAAAATTCAGGCGCTGAGAGACCGTCTTGAGTTTGTCCGGGATCGCAGTGATTTGATGGTCAATCCCGAAAGGGCTGTGGAATTAAAAGAGTGGAGTACCCACATGACTCCGTCGGCTGAACAGCTTAAGAAAAGGGTCATGGGGGCATGGGGACTCGCCAAGTTTGTGACCGACGGACGTTGGACGCCTGCACGCAGTGCGGAATTTAGCAAAACTTTTGACAGTAAACTCAAAGAACTTGTACCCCAGATTACTGCCTTTCTGGATCGCCTTCAGAATACTGTCCGCTCCGAAATGCGCTCCGCGTTCTCCCTCTCCCGCTTGCGGGGGAGGGCAGGGTGGGGGAGCGAGCACGCACCAAGAGCGCGGGCCGAAATGCGGAAAGTCGGGCTAGCGGGAGGTTTTCTCGAGCGTGTGAATGCGGTGCTCGTGATCGCTCATAATGTTGAAGAAACGATCCAACGATTCTTTGGTGGCCGTTTGGTTAGTGGCCATTTGGGAAGAAAGTTGCCGGAGTTCGTCCTTAGTGGCCAGTTGCGAGACCACGAATCGGAGTTCGTCCTTGGTCACCATGACGGCCTTCATTTCCTCAACGGTTTTCTCAACCCGGCCTACATGCTCGCGGACATCCTGCAGGCCCTCGCCAAATACTTCAAATTGCGAGCGCAGATCTTCGAGAATAACGGTAAATTTTCTGTCGCCGGAATACTCAGGATTTTTAGACATGTTTTATTTCCTTCCTTGAATCCTGCTCAACCTGCTTTAGCTTCCAGGGCAGAGACGCGTCTCGTCAGTGAAGGCACTGCCACTTGGACCGCATCTCCAACGCAAGTCAATCGAAACTCAACTTTTCCAAGACGTGTTTTGACTTCGGCCATATCTTCCCGGAGCGGCAGAACGACTTCAGTGACAGCTCTAAATTCACCGCGCATGTCTTCAATAAGAATATCAATTTTCTTATCTAGGGTTTCCAGGATTGTACCGACTTGGCTGGGTGTAAAATTGTTTTCATTCATAGCGGATTTCCCCCTTTTGCGAGATCAAAGTGACGGGAGATTAGCAGTAAAAACGGAACGTGTCAATATAAATAATTCACATAATAATATTTTAAAATCAGCATTAATTTCTATGAATAGTCGCTCCGAACTGCGCTCCGCCCCCTCCCTATCCCTCTCCCGCTTGCGGGGGAGGGCAGGGTGGGGGAGCGAGCACGCACCAAGTGCGAGAGCCGAAATGCGCACGAAGGGTGTAGCCGATGTTCGGTGGTCAAGTGAAGAAGTCCAGAAAGCGGCGGCGCAATTGGGGCAGTTATCATTCCAATATCACTTGTTGACGATGAACCTTTTAGGGGGTGAGTTTCCTGAAGCGGCTCGTCTTGCCAAAATTACGGAAGCGGTTCAAGCATTTTTGGGTCTCAATTCCACCCAACAAGGGGAGTTGGCCAGCCATCCCAAGACGATCGAACCCCTTATGAAGGGGCTTGTATTGGGGAGCCTTTTTACGGCACCGGAAAGCGGCCCGGCCGAGTTGAAAAATCTAACCCAATCACCGCACCACTGGGTTCGGATGATAGCCTGGGATGCCATGGCGGAGGCTCAGGGCAAGCGAGCTATCTTTGTGGCATGGATGCAAAGCCTTCTTCCAGGAGACCCTCAAAGGGAACCCTTCATGCGGAATCGTGCGGCGGTGATAAAAACTCTCGATGACTTTGGGGAATTTATAACGTTTTTTGATGAGACTGCAGAACAGCAATATGCTCAGAAACGGTATAAGTCGGGCGAGCCATTTTTAGTGCGTGCCGCCAAACTGCATGCGTTGGCTGAGCATGAATTCATGTATGGCAAGACCACGGCACGCACGCGGCTTTTAGACCTTTTTGAAAATCCCGGCGCGGGTTATCCTGATTTTATGACACGTAAAATACAGAAAAATAGTGCGGCCGCTGTCTGGCATTTGTCGCGTGCTGAAAAAACGCTGATTAAAACAAATTCGGACTATTCCGGGGCTTTATTAAAACCTATTTTATTTAAAACGGGCCTTGATCCTGAAATCCGGATAGGGCTGATTCGCTCCTTTTGGGAAAACTATCGTTCGTTGAATCGCGACACCTGGCTGGGTTATGAAAAAGGGCTCCGGGCGCTCTCTCATCTTTTGAAAAACGATGTTGGGGAGGCTTTCGATTCTAAAAGGAAGCAACAATTCCAAGACTGGTTTGACAGAAGAAACGCGAAAGCCCCTATTTTTGAGAGCGTGCATTCTCTGACGGCTATGCCCCAAGAAGCCCAGTTTATTCTTTGCGACATCGAAGATTATTGGGAGGGTTGGCAAAAGGAAAACTCTCTACGGGATTTTCTACAAGCAGTTGTTCTCGAAAAGTCCTTATCCCCGGAAGTCCGGTTGTTTGCTTACGTGCGTTTGAATCTTCTCATTGGCGAAATGGAGCTGAGCCCCTCTGAGGATATTCATAAAACAGCCCAAGAGGTTGCGCTCGATTTTCTGCATCAAAAGCAGCTTGGTTTTGCGCCTGAAAAAATGATTGGCAGTCTGGTTTCAGGGCATTATTTGACGGCGTTGAATGCGGTGGTTGCGCTTTGGTTTCAGTCGTCGGAGTTGGCGGAGGGCATGACCCCAAAAGCATTCCGGATGCATCTGCAGCACGCTTATCAGAGTGAGTTTGAGCCGGGGATGGAAGCCACGACGGGGGCGAATTCCTGGATGGAGTTTAATCCCGTGACGATGAGGGGGCTTCGTCCGGAAGATGTGTTCATGGTCAAGGCTCACGAAATTATGCACAACGTTCTTCATGACGACTGGCAGTTTCCCTCTGGCAGTAGTGATTTGCAAACCGACAGTATTCACGAATGGATGGCCTATCTGCTGCCCTTGAAGTTGGGTATTGAAATGGGCTGGGATCTTGCGCCGTATTTGGAAACCTTCAGGCCGCCCGATGAATGGTTAGAGGCCCAAGAGGATCTGCAGGCGCCCGCCGAGAGTCACGTAGCGGCTTTCTTGCAGTTTCTCAATGTTACGGTGGGGCTTCAACGGAAAGGGGCTGTGGATGTTTGGGATTCTATCCCGATGCTTCTACAAGCGGGATTCCTGGCGTTAAAGGATGCCGAGCATCCGGAATTGCGTCAAAATTTTCACGACTTTATCGCAGCCTCGCTTCGACATTACACGGAGTTGCTTGGTTATGGTCAATATAACGGTCAGGGCGTCTCCCGTAACAGCGATGTCGCTGTAGCGGATGCTGAAACCGTGGCTCTCGTACCCATGGAAGAAATTGAGTCCTTACTGATGAGTGTTTTGCCTGTTGGATTTACGGCTTCGTTATCTCGCTCAGCTCAGAACGAAGCTCCTGCAGAGTCTTCGCCTGAGCAGTCCGCGTCTCCCGCCACACTGAAGGCGGACAAGCCGGCGAGGGCCGAGATGCGCACGCCATCGGTGGATGAGAATGCTTACAATAGAATTCTTTTGGGTTTTCTTGAAGAGTTTCGTAAAGCGGCAAATAAGTTTAGCAATGCTGGATTTAATATGGTCATAGAGTTTGAGGCGGGCATTGAGATGATGCATTGGAGCTCGCTGATTAACCAACAAAAACCCACAATTAATGAAGCCTCTTTTAAAACTCAGATCGAGATATTAAGAAAAAAAATGACGGCATATTGGTTGTTCATACTTGTGCTTGGGGGATTCTCACTGGTCATTTTCCCAGGATTCATCTTTGATACGCTGGGTGCCATGCTTGTTCGAGCAGGATGGATTCCCGCGTGGCTGCGATATTATGTCCCCATGCTTGCAGTTATCCCTATCTTTGGTTATCTGCGGTTCAAACAGAAAAGTTTAACCGTGATCCAAAATCGCATTATTAACGAAGAAATCCAGCGAGATCAAGTGCGCTCTGAAATGCGTACAGATATTTCCGCGGCCACGTTAGCGAGGATGGAGAGAATCAAGGAACTGCACCAAACCACGATGCAAAGGGACTGGGAGGTTATTTTACGCGAAATCGTTGAAAGAGCATCCGCCCGTAATTTAACGATTGAAGAATTGCGGGCCAACTCTGTCTTTTTTTCCGAGGGGCGGATTTATGACCGGGGCATTACGTTTGAGTTTGACGACCTCAACCGCCTGGATCGTATCCAGGTTCGAGCGGGGCAAGCTCCGATCCAGGCCGGGAAATTTTATGATCCCGAAGGCGTGCAGCCGCTTGCCTGGCGGCGGCTGGATCTTCTGCGGTTCCATCCGCGGCGCATTCTGGTTTGGGAAGATCAGCAGGGAGCCGTCGAGGGAGAAATTCAAAAGGTGCGGGATTTATTACAGGCGTACGGATTGAATATTCCCGTGGAAGCTTATCGTTCCGGGATCGAAAGAGCGGATGCTCTTTATCATTCCATCGGTAAAGATCGCTCGCACCTGCTCGAAAATATCTTTGCCAGCCGACAGCTCTTAAGCCTTAACGAACAAAGTTATTGGCGCGACTCGCTTTTTTCTTTAATTCGTAAGGACTTATATCCCGGCCAGAACGAGCTGACCCCGGATGAAACTCAGGCAATTTACCAGCGAATCAGGATCTTCGATGAGAATGAACCGTTGCAGAATACCGCAGTGTCTGCGCTGAAGCTTGCTGCCGAGGACGTTTATGCCATGCCTGTGAACCAACCGCTTTCGCCGGACATTGCGGATTTACCGGCCCATACCGCGGCGACAAGAAATGCCGTGCATGCGAAAACCTCCTATGCGCAGGCCACTCGAACTCTGGAAGAAGCTCATTTGGCGACTGAAGTGGGAGAGGGCATCGCTGAGCTTGAGCCTCAGGTGGAATGGGCCAGCAAAGTTTTAACGATCAAAGGGTATCAGCCTAATAATTCAGGCTTTGACATTTCACGAGATGTTTCTACTTGGAGACTCGATGAAGTCAGAGAATTTCCTTGGCACAGTATCGGCTATTTTGCCCACAGTTTTTCGCCGGATGAAATAGCGTTGATTGAATCGGTGCCGGGAGCCGCGTTTCGGTTAGATCAGAACGGAATTTTTGTCAATGCCCGCGGAAAAACTTTGGCTCAGGTGAAAGCCATTTTTGACGAGGTCGCGATGCGCTTGCCGGATCATGGGGAGCCGTTCAAGGCGAGATTGCTGGGAATACAGCGGGCGCTTGGAACCGCAAATCAGCACTTTGTCATGCGCAGAAAAGGAGCGGTGGACGACGACACTTTTTCTTCTCGAGAGAAGTTTTTGCGGCGCATAGCCGGAGATCTGAACCGGTTTCATCGGACTCAAGCCGCAGACGTGGTGCGCTGGTGGGAGGATGCCTCCGACGAGAATCTGCTGCGAAAGGCCATGTCAAGCGGGAACATCGTCGTTTTCACACGGGTGGATGCCCTCAGAAGCAATGAGCCGCTGTTGGCCATGCTTCGTGAGATTCTCTCTCAATCCGGCAGCGACATTCATTTTCGTGGAGAAAGCATAAAGCTTCACCCCGGATTCCGTTTGGTTTTTCTCCCCAATGAAAAAGAAGCCCAGTGGCTTGAAAACGCTTTTGCCCAGCATTTTCCGGTTTTTGATTCTTTTGAGGATTTTCAGGGTGTGGTTCATGAAATCGCTGCCGAATTATCCGTTTTTTGGAAAGATTTTTATCCGCTTCCGCTGACGTACTATACAGCCAAAGAGTGGACACTGCGAGAGCAGGAAAGGGTGAATACTTTCGTGGGCCAAATGGAAGCGATTGGAGATGTCGCCAATGATCCGGCTGTGCGGATTCTGGTGGAGAAGTATCAGCGCGGAACTATCGATGCGGCGCAGCTTGTGCCTGTTCTGTTAACAAAATTCGAAGCGGCCGTAACCCTCGACGAACTGAGGAAAGAGCTGCGCCGGATTTTGGCTCAAAAATTTCCAGAGGTTGCCACTCGCTCCGAAATGCGAACGGTAAGACCGGATAGCCAACAAATGACGGAGGCTTTTTTTGCGAGTCTGGATCAGGAAATGAGGGGAAGTGTTCTGAGCTCTACGGTACTGGCACAAGATGGGGGCACTATTTTTGAAGCGGTTATTCGTGAACATGAGGGTGTTCAATTAGGCCATCCGGAATCGGGAGAAAACCCGTTTATTTGGGAAAGAAAACCAGGCAGTCTTATTCGTTTGGATATCATGAAAAAAGTTGGGGGTCAGCCGGACGAGCGAGCAGGATTTATTATTGGCAGCCTTTCTGCGGAGCAGCCTGATACTTTGTTGGACAGTTTTTTTGTGACCTATGATCCATGGAAGCGGCAAGGTCTCATGACGAAAGCCCGGAAGTTTTTTGGTGAAAATTTTCGGGACAGAATTAAGTTTGGGGAAGCTGAGATTGTTAACGAAGAAACCCTCGATGCTTTGTTGCTGCGGATGCAGGAATATAAAATAGGGGGCGCGGTCTTCAGTGACAGGATTCAGGAAGCGCTGACGTCAGCCGACCCTATCTTTAAGGGGGATACCGTAAAGATTATTTTGGGAACGGTCTGGAAAAAAGACCGTGAGAGGCTCCAAACCCGTATTTTGGGCCAGCAATTTTTAGCGAAAACCCGTTTAGGCAAACTGAGCAACGCTACCGGGTTTACCCATTTGAAACTTGGGCTTTATGCATACGAGCAACAAGGCCAGGTTTATGTGAATAGCCTGATTCTCTATGCCGGCCGTGAACCGATCCCTCATGACGGGTTTCGTCAGGCCCATTTTGATCCGCATCCTTTTCCCGACTCCAATCGTTCCGAGATGCGGTTGGTGTCGGTCGCAATCTCGCACGAAACGCTTAAGACTGTGGCTCTTGAAATGACGAACGGCATTTTGCGGGTGAGGGATGCTTCGGAGCTTTATCGGGAGATTTTTGGGGATGAAACACAGGTGAAGCGAATCTCGCTCAGTGATGAGGAAAAACAAACATTGCTCTGGATTTACACGCGGCTTTTTCAGGAAGGGCGGGCGGCTGTGCTCCCGGCTTCTATATTACTGGGAATGTCGCACGAAGGCGCGCTGGAATATTTGAATCTTTTTATTCAGGCCTACCGCCAGAGTGGTGCCAAACTTGAGCGCCCGTTGATTCATTTGGCAGGGGAACAGGGTGGAGATATTTCGACTCTGCTTAAAGAGGTGGAAGATCGCGAAATCGCGGGCCGGCTCTTCAAAGTCTGGACGGCAGATGAATCCACTGTGGCTGAGCAGCTTGCCTGGCGCGATCCGCATGTGGCGGCGGCTATGACAGGAAATAATTTTGCGGTTGTAGGGGCAATTCCCGCCACGGCGGGCCGGCATGAATTGCCCCTACTTTTGGTTTCCATAGATGAAATTCGCGGGCTTTCAAATAGCGCGAAAGTTCCGTTTGCAAGCCGTCTCACTCAGCTTTTGCTCGCAGCCTCGGCGCTCAATCAACAGGAATTTGAGCAGCTTGCGCGCGATCTGGGTATGAGTGTGGTGCAGGGCAACATGGTTCAAGTCAGCGCGGCGGCGCTGCTTTCTTCCAAGTTCGCGGAGATTATGCGTGAGCGCCTCACGGCGGTGAGTGCGTAAAACAAATCTGGCGGCAAGCGTGGAGCGGTTAGCGTTAGCTGCGGCGCATCGCAATGTTTTTTCGTAGGGGCGTATGGCCATACGCCCCTACAAGCTAGCGCCCCTGGTTTTTTATTTCCCAGCCCTTGAATTTTCTTCACGGCCATGTACAGTTGTTTTATACGGAGCTCCGCAGCGGGCTCCGAGACTCGAGTCGATTAGGCGAAACCTCGCGTGATGGCACATCGTCCCCGGCGTTTAATGCCGGAGCGGACTAGCCGGGAATCCGGTACCCGCCATCCCTGCGGGGCGCCTTTTCTCTAAAGCCCAAAATTCCCGCCGTCCACTAGCATCTTCCATAGATCAATGCTGTGTTATTCCCGCATCGGTGTGGAAACCGATATTGTCATGTACGCAATGCCGCTAGCATTGCGTCATTCCCGGCAAGCGAAGCGAGACCGGGAATCTGTGAATCTGGATCCCCGCTTTCGCGGGGATGACGAAGGGGGAGGTGGGGATGACGAAAGGAGAGGCCGGGATGACAAAAAGGTGAGCATTGAATCGGGGAAGGCGCCAATCTTTGTAGGGGCAATTCATGAATTGCCCCCTACAGAGTAAATTTATCCTCCCCCTTATTTTTCCTCGGTTTTTCTGTATAATACGCCCTCAATTTTACAGGAGGGCGCCATGTCCAAAGAAACCATTGAATTCAAAGCCGAAGTTTCGCAAGTGCTCAATCTCGTTATTCATTCCCTTTACAGCCACCGCGAAGTTTTCCTGCGCGAACTGATCAGCAATTCCGCCGATGCGATTGACAAGCGGCGCTTCGAAAGCCTGACTCATCCGGAAGTCGCCGATGCCTCAGGCGCTTATGAAATCCGCATTCTGCCGGATAAAGATAAAAAAACACTCACCATCCACGACAACGGCATCGGCATGACCCGCGATGAAGTTGTGCGCAACATTGGCACGATCGCGGCCAGCGGATCACGAGCCTTCCTCGAAAAACTGAAAGAAAACCAGACCGTGGATGCGCCATCGGCAAAGGCTGGCGCTTCCTCGTCCAAGGCGGGCAAAGCCTCGCCGCAGGCGGGGGTGGAACTCATCGGTCAATTTGGCGTGGGCTTCTACAGCGCTTTTATGGTGGCTGAACGTGTGGAAGTGATCACGCAAAGTGCGGCAGGCGGCCCCGCCGTGCATTGGGAATCCAGCGGCGAAGGCGGCTACAGCATTGAAGAAACGACCCGCACCGGTGCCGGAACCGATGTGATTTTGCATCTGCGCGACGAGGCCCAGGAATTTCTGGAAGAATGGCAGATCAGCAGCATTATCCAGAAATATTCGGACTACGTGCCGCATCCCGTGATTCTCGAAAAAAAAGGCGGCGAAAAAGAAACGCTCAATAAGGTGACGGCGATTTGGCGCCGGCCCAAAAGCGAAATCAAAGAGGAAGAGTATGCCGAGTTTTACAAATACATCAGCCACAACGACGATGAGCCGCTGGCCTGGACGCATCACACGATCGAGGGCGGTATCGAATTCCGCCTCTTGCTTTTCATCCCCAAGAAGGCACCGCTGAATCTTTTTCGTGAGGACTCGCACAGCCTGCGCCTGCACGTCAAACGCATGTTTGTGACGGAAGATTTGAAAGGGCTGATCCCGGTTTTTCTGCGCTTTGTCAAAGGCGTGGTGGATTCCGAAGACCTGCCGCTGAATGTGTCGCGCGAAACCCTGCAGCACAACGCGCTGATCCCCAAAATGCAGAAGCAGATCACCAAAAAAGTGATCGAGATGCTCGAAGACCTGGCCAAAAACGAACCCGAGAAATACAAAGCGTTTTTCAAGGAATTCGGCGCGGCTTTAAAGGAAGGGCTGGGCGGAGCGTTTGATTACCGTGAACGTCTGGTGGAACTCATGCGTTATCCGTCGACGGCTGTGGCCGAAAGCGACCGCACAAGTCTTTCGGATTATGTTTCGCGCATGAAGGGCGGGCAAAAAGAAATTTATTTTATTGCGGGGCCCAGCCGCGAAGCCTGCGAACGCAGTCCGCATCTGGAGGCCTTGAAAAGCCGCGGCCTGGAAGTCCTGCTTATGAGCGATGTGATCGATGATTGGACCATTCCCTACATTGAAAGTTACAAGGGCAGCAAATTGCGTTCTGTGATGAAGGGCGACCTGGACCTTTCCTTTATCGAAGGCGCTCCGGCCAAAGAGGAAGCTCCGGCCGAGGTCAAGCCGCTTTTGGACAAGATTCGCGCGGTTTTGCAGGAAGAAGTGAAAGATGTGCGCGTGACGCAGCGCTTAGCTGACAGCCCCTGCTGTCTGGTGGCCGATGAGGGCGACATGGACGCGCACATGGAACGTATTATGAAAGCTATGCATCAGGAAACGCCGCTTGCCAAGCGGATTCTCGAGATTAATCCCAAGCATGCGTTGATTCAGAATCTGAAAGCGCTCGTCGAGAAAAATCCGCAGGATGCGCGCTTTGGGTTTTGGGTGCGGCTTCTTTACAACCAGGCTCAAATTGCCGAGGGCAGTGAACTGCGCAAGCCCGAGGATTTTTTACGCGGCGTTACGGAGCTTTTAACCGAGGCCAGCGGCGACGCCGTGAAATAAAATGCTTAAAAAAATTCT
>Ga0154324_107_pt1 | contig 32517 bp, 21 predicted proteins | sample RifGroA2_FD_115852 | JGI IMG/M metagenome (GOLD analysis project Ga0154324, IMG submission 115852) | Omnitrophica bacterium GWA2_52_12 | reverse complement strand
CTAAATTGCCCCATAAAAACTTGCTGATAAATGTGGGTAATTGCTGACTCTTCACTGAATTGGAGGGTGTCCGAAACGACCCGCTTCTGGGGGTCTGAAGGGTCACGCAACTCGACACGAATAGAAACAGCCGTCCCATCTCTGCGCCCCGTAAGATAGTTCAGTTCAAGCGCAATGAATGATTTTTTATTCTTGATCGGCGAAACAATGGCACCCAAATATTTCTGAATGTTCCCCTTTGGCGGAAGCTCGAACGGCTCTTTCCCATTTTCGTCCTGCTGAATCCCGTTAGGAGAAGCCTTAAGTTCTTTTGAAACTATGCTGGATGGGGTTGGGAAAAAAGCACCTTTCTGGACCATGGCAAGCAGCATCAAATAAAGATGCGCGTCTCCATAAAGAGATAGAAATTCCCTGGCAAAATCAGCATTTTGAATCACGGCTTTAAAAATATCGCGTACGCTTGCACCCGCCTCCGGAAGACGCACATCCGCCACACCCAGTCTGGACGCCTGTGTTTTAGCCTTGTTGACCTTTCGTATGTACTGTCCATAAACCTTATTTGTCATGAACTTGTCAAAGCCCAATGTTGGAAAGGTTTCAGCATCCTTAAATCTGTTGTCTTCAGGCTGACCAAATTCATTCAAAGAGCTTTTCTGATACCAGGAAAGCGCCCCCTTATAAAGACCGCTCACCAGTTCGGCGGGAGATATTTTTCGGCCAGCCTCAAGATGCGTAAGCGCACCGCGAAGTTCCTGTTGAATATCCGGAATGCCGGACAGACTATCAATGGCTTGCTCCACCTGGATTCGAACAGGCTCGATGATTGCCACAGGATCCAGAGTAGGTTTCGCCTGTAAAGCATAGCTTAAAATTTCTTCGTTCCTGTCGAAGCGCGCTTGCATGGATCCTTTATCAAAAGCCGCACTCGCTTCAAAATTATGCAACCCCCGGATCGTAGGCTTATACTCACCTTCTTCTACCCCGCCTGAGGCCGTAAGCAACATCATTAGTAAAACAGGCAGTCCCTCTAAGTTTTTACCAGACGTTCCCTTTTCCTCAGACTTGCTTATATGCGTACTGTGATGCACGATAAGCAAACGATCATCCGTCTTTTTTTTCTGCAATTCAGCGCTGTAGGCTTTCAGATGGGCCATAATCTCAGGACGCACTAGAGGCGCAAGCAGGCCCAAATCATCGCGAATAATATCCTGCAGCGTGCGTGCGAGTGCCACGGGGCTGTGCTGCGTCATAATTTCTTGAATAATAGCGTCTTTCTGCGCCGCTCTAAACTGATCACCGGGGAAAGACAATCCTAACGCAGACCGCACTTCGATATACCCTGCATCAAGAATGATTTCGAGCGGGATGACATGATCCTCAGATGCACCTAAGAGTGCATTCAAATGTTTGCGGTAACGTTCATTGAGGTCGTCAATAAGCTTTGACTGAGCTTCGCTATAGGCATTGCCCACAACCGTAAAATCTCCCTGCAGTTTTACCGTCACGGGCGAACCATCGGTGGATGAAGGAATTTCAAATTGCCACTCACTCTCATGGCCGGAAGCGGACAAAGGAGACAGCCCAAATTCGTACATATCTTCCCGTTGAACTGTCCGGCGGATATAAGGCCAAAGTTTTTCCTCTGGCGCCCCATAGCGTTGAAGCTCAGGAGCCGTGAGCCCAAAATTTTTGTCCTGCACAAATGCTTCGAATGCTTTCCTGAGCTGCACGGCATCGTGATAACGATCCAGTTTTACGTAAATCCGGCCTATTTCCACATTCTCGTCACCCGCTAAAATCAAAGCTTGCAGAGCCTTACCCACTAAATCTCCGGTCATTTGTCTGAGGTCATCATCCCATTGGGGTTTTTCTATTCTCGCCAACAAAGAAAGAGTTGCCATTGCAAGATACCGGTAAGCGAAGGCCTCCAGTTGATAAGCCAAGACCCTCCTTTGTCCTATCGCAGTCGATCCCTGCTGTGTCATTCGCACCCCTTGAGGCATTTTTTGCGTTAACCCGCTTTGCCCCATGGCACTATTGCCTTTAAACGCAATATCTATGTCCTGGAAAATTTCATAAAGCGCGTTTACCTTTTCGAGAATATCCTTATCGTCGCCCGCGTTTACAAAGAAAGTCTGCTCCGTCAAATCTGCCGTTGCTTGTTCTAAAACGGGTTCGAGCTGAAGGAACGCGGCATCCGCATCTTGCTCGTTTAAAAAAACCTGTGCCGCATACGAATTAGCCACAACGATTAGGTTTTTAAAAAATTTACTAACCTGCGCAACCTCCACGGCCGTGTCTCCACTTTCGTCCATGCGCATTTCACTCCTCGCGGAAGCAGCCGGACTCAGCACATTCAACAGATCAGAACGTCTCGTTTGCGGCTGGGTTTCGCCATCTAGGAATTTTTCAAAAAACTCGGGCTTCACCCCCGCGGCATCCAACGCTGCTAAAATCGCAGCCTTTGAGGCGTTCCCATTCTTATTCAATGCGTCAAAACCGCGTTTAAGGGCACCGTCGAGTTGCTGCGTGACATTCGGATTCAGGGCCAGGCCACGAATCAGACCATTCAATTCAAGATCATTTTGAAAATAGCCTTCCGGCGCACTCCGTACAAGCGCAAGCGTTAAAAATAAAGCCTCCGCCGCATTGCGGTTCACCTGTTTCTGATCGGTTGAAACCAGTGTCTGCTTCAAAAAGTGTGCGGCTGCGTGTTTAATCTCGGTTGTTTGAGCCGCATACTGCGAAGCGTTTTGGGGTGTGAAAAAATCCTGGGTTAATCCGGAACCCGTATAATCTCTGCGCAGGCCGAGGACAAACCCAATTCCAGCCTCCACTTTCTTTTCCATCTGGTAGGCTTCCAATTCGCGCAGTCCACTAAACTTGTCATCCGCTCTTCCGTTATAATCCTGGAGTTCTCCCCTGAAATGCTGCTGCACATGCCGTAGCTCATGGGCCACTTTGGCAACAAGCGGCATCAAAACGGTATTCGTAAGAACATCTTCAGGCGAACCGACATAATTCAGCCCCTTCTGCTTGACCGCTGTCTTGGCTCTTTCAGCAAACGACTCGAAGGAGACTCTAAGAAAATCTTTTGAGAAATTTTCCGCACCTCTCGTCGCAATAGTAGAGGCTATGGAATCAACAAGTTCCTGTGAAATAAAAATTTCACCGTTCAACTGCCAAGCCTGCGATCCCGGCAAAACATCCGCAGGCCGCGAACTCACCTTAAGATTCGCCAAAGCCCTTTGAATAAACCGGCCTTCTTCGCTGTCTTCAAAGAATTTTTGAAATGCGGGGTCTTTGCCGAGCGGAGAAAGCTGCGGGTTTTTCAAAACGTCAAAAGCCGAACGGACCGTATCCACAATCTGCTGCGCCGCTTCACCGGTGGGATCCGCATTCTTTTCTTGCCTCCCTAGATTTGGCACGAAGGGCACTACAGCAGCGGCTATTCCTGCCAGGCCAAGACCCACCACCGCCCGGCGAGACAGCTGCACCCGCATTTCGGAGCGCCCATTCGTCGTGACAAGAGTGTCCGCACCTTGCGCAGCCACCAAGTTCAGCGAAGCCAAATCATCCAAGAAAGCCGGCAGGATCGTATTGATAAAATACCCTGAGGTAATTCGGGCGTCATTTCCCGTCAAATCGCTGTACTCCACGCCAAGCCGCCGCAGGGTTTGACGGTAAACCAATGACAGTTTGACGCCAATTGCAAAGGCCTCATAGGCTCCGTCGTCATAGTGGGGAATAGCTGCTCGAGAGGACAGATAATTGGTATAAAGTACCTGATCTATGGAGGCTCTCAGCGAGTCCGTGGCGCGATCAGAAAAAGTCTGAATGATGTACTGAATCTTTGCTTGAAGATATCTATTCTTACGCACTTCAGTTTTTTCTTCATCCGTAAAGGATATTTCGCCCCGGCTATAGGAGTCTCGCGATAACAGCGCTTTAAAGCGCGGGTCTACAGTAAAACGCTCGTCTGCATAAACCAACCCCATCACAATGTACTCTCTGACATCACTCACAAGTTTTTGGTCAGTGAATTTGATAAATTCAATCGGGTCACCCGGCACTCCGATTTCTTCCAAAATATCCCGGTAATTCTCAATGAAACCATCCAGCGCCCTGGCATCATAAACAACAAATGAACTCCTCCCATCTCCGGAATCAATCGTTATTTGTTTCAATCCCTTTTGCTGAACCCATGCATTCAAGCTCTCGACAAGCTTTTGCGGAGAGTTGCTGGACGTCTCCGAGAGAATGTATTCCAACGGCAAATATCCCAGCGGTTTTTGAGACCCTACCGCAAACAGGCTGCTTGCCAAATGCCTTTTAAAATCCGGATCACGAATAATCACATTTTTTCCAGATAAATCTTCAAAAAACCTACGCATTTCGGAGCGGCTACCTGCCACGGTCAAGGCACCGTCATTTGATCTTGCACGTTCAATCTGATTGATGAAGTTATTCGCTAAACGTATTGCGCGGCCTTTGCGAAAAAAAGCAAAGTTAGAAACAAAGTGAAAAATTTTGTAGCCAAAAAACGCCGCAACTCCTACCAGAGCGGTGCTCATTACAAACTGCCGAACACCCAACCAAACCCTCAGGAGTATTGCAGGAGCCTGGAGATTTGGGCCGAATGAAAGCAGAATAATGCCAAAAGCAACCAGCGCGGTTAGGCCAAGCACCACTCTTTTCATGTAATGCTCACTGATGCTGTCAAGACGCAGCCTTTTTTGTAAACTTTGCGCCGCCGGACTTAAAATGGAATTCATTTCACTAAGAAACTTATAAACACCCGCCTGCCGCAAAGCAACCTGCGTATCTTCCGGAAAATCAAGTGTCCGGCCATCCACGCTGAGAGAGAATCCTTTACCTTCACCAGGTCGCAAGAATTGAATTGTCACACGCCCATCCGTCAGATCGCGCAAAGCATTTGCTCGCTCGCCTCCCACCTCCCAGCCTTTATCTACAAGAAACTCATTTTTAAATTCACGCGGTGCCGAACGCATTTCGGACCTGCCCGCCAATGCTAATGGCGAGCCTTGCCTTTTGGGGCGGGCAACGGCACTAAGTGGCGCCTTCAGGAATTTAGCCCAGACATTTGCATTGGAAGCATTGAGCTCACGGACTGTTGCATTAAAGGCTAGCGCTAGCCGTTCGACGTTCAGATTCTTCCCAGGCGGGTTGCCGTTATATGCATCTCCCCCCACCGAATCAAACTTCTTTATCCATTCCCAGTATTTTTTGCGGTCTGAGCCTGATCTTGAGGACAATAGCGCGTGATATTCACTAAACAAATCACCCGATGTCCCGGGATTAAGCAATCGGTAGACGATCGAGTGATCCTCCACGCCGGGGCCGTTCACAATTCCTGACCCAAGATGCCCGCCATGTAGAAGGCTTTCCTGAATCACAGGATGACTCTGTACGTCTTGATGCAAACTCTTAATGTTCGCAGCCAGAAGAGCCGCATATTCCCGTGTGATATCCCCGGGCAACTTCTTTGGGAATGAGTGCTCTCTGGCAGGCGAACTATACATCTCTCTGAACAGGTAATCGCTATTGAGCAAAATGATGGGATCCGCTGAAAGCCCGGCATAAATCGCTTCAACGAGCTGCATTTTCAGAGGCTCCTGAGCCGGATCATTTTTGACCTGCTCATAGGTTTGAAGTAATGGGACGAGCAGGGAGACAAGAATGGAGTAATCAGCTCCGTTAAAGTCTGCGCCCCCAAAATCCGTGTCATAGGCGACCTTTCCATCATCCACAACAAACCGCAAGGCCCGCAGATGCCTGGCGACCCGAATCACGACCGTCATTGCTAAATTGATTTTTACAATTCGTGTTTGCGTATCGTCCGTTTCCTTCAAACTCACTCGCTCTGCCAAGCGCGCGACCAGGGTCGGTTCATCCGCATCAAATCGCGAATCCAGAATGGCCTTCTTTGAAACGCTTAGACTTTGCCAACCTGTGGGCAGCTCCTTAAACTGCTGCTTGAGATGCGTGACCGCATCCTTCAGCGCTGGCCGGCCGCGGGCAAAGTCTTCCAAGCGTGTGAGTTCAAAAAACAAATGGGCGTCAATGAATGCCTCAATGGCGGCTTTCAATTCGGATTTTGTGATTCCCTGGCCTTCTTTTGCAAACAGCCAGCGATTTGGCGCAAAAACACCGGGAGACGCAATCCCATCCAACCCCTGAAACTCACCGATTTCGTCCAGAATCTGCTGCCCCCGTTTGTCTAATGAAACTTTTCCCAAAATCGGGTCTCTCCCTAATTGCGATGAGAAAAAGTCACTTAAAATCTTTGCCGCAGGACTATCCTTCGGAATTTCCTGATTCTCAGATTCATCACTCCGTCCCATTTCGGCAATAATTGCGTTTCTCACCTCCTCACGCTTTTGAACAAAATCAGAAAAATACCTTTGCGCACGGTCTAAAGAACTGTCCGCCCAATGGACATGGATCTGTTTTAACCAGTTGGCATTCAAGAAGTTGCCCAGCGCCTGAAACAATCGATTAAGAGCTGCCTGGATGCTTATCACGGCCTGGACAATAGTGGGCTGAGTTATGCTCCCGACGTAATACCGGCTAAATTTTTCCCCCGCACGTTCTTTGGCCAGGGCTTCATTTGAGGTCGCCTTTGCACGCATTTCGGAGCGGTTGAGTGCCTGCGCCTTGCTTTTTAATCCATTAGCCAGCACAATATTAAACACTCCTCCCTTAAGGACTCGCTCAGTGAACTTAAAAGACACGGACACCTGCACACTCGCGGATAAGGTGAGCTGAATATTCAATCCGCTGACGGTTCCGCCTGATCCGAATGCAGTGACACGCAGGCCAGAAGCAATGCTTTGAGAACCCATTGTTGCCGGCCGTTGAAAAAAATCTTTAATAAGCTGCCCTTGATCTGGTAATGCCAGTTCGTGCGCTAAAGCGCGAACCAGGGCATCGATCACTTGGCCCGCAACGGCATCTGGATCAAGATATGCTTTTGGCTGCGTCACCATCTTAATCTCGGGTAGTCCAATAATTCGCACCTGCGGTGCGGCCGGTGGGACAATTCCCGTAGGTTTGACCGGCACCGGCGGCGCCTGGGGTACGACCAAAGCAGATGCTTTTGCCGTCACGGGCGGTGTCGCGAGCTTAGTTTTAGGCTGAGCGGCAGTGGGCACAGGCGGAGGCGGCGCCTGGGGTACGACCAAAAAAGATGCTTTTGCCGTCACGGGCGGTGTCGCGAGCTTAGTTTTAGGCTGAGCGGTAGTGGGCACAGGCGGAGGCGGCGCCTGGGGTACGACCAAAAAAGATGCTTTGGCCGCCACGGGCGTAGTTTTAGGCTGAGCGGCAGCGGGCGCAGAAGTAACCGTTCTCTTCATAGACGGCCGTACGGTTTGTTTAACAGTCGCACCCTTTAACAGGTGCGTTCTCATTTGTGTCTGCCGGCTTTGATGAACGGTTAGTAAATCAGCAAACCAACGATCAGCAGGAAGAGGCAAAACTGCCAGTGAACCATTTTTTTCGCCGGCCAAAAGTGTAACTTCCAATGTCGTCTTTGCCCCTGTCCGGTCAGCGCCTTGATCAACAAACAACATTCTGCGCCGGCTTGCCTTACCCTCAAGCAATCTATAGTTGGGACCAACCTCCGTAAGCTGTTTAAGATCCAAACGTCTCCTCCATTCTTCCCTGTACCGATTCCCTTTATCTTGAAACGTTTCCTCCGGCTGATTTTTTAATCCCCAGATATATTTAGCGAAACCTTTTTGCGGCCTGTCTTTTTCTGGTGCATATTTCGCGTTAAACGAATCCTTTACACCTTCACCGATATCAACATTGAATGTAGCCGCAATAAAAAATATTCGCGCCAGCTCAGGATTTGTTTTTAAATAGTAGAATATTTTCTCAGCCAGTTCGCGAGGCAGCCGGACAGCCACATTAATCTCCGCCCCAGGTCTTCCAGCCGTAGGGCTGTATATGGCCGCACCATAGTGATAGCCCAAGGTTCGGAACTCACTGCCATTCGCCGCTCTGTCAACGTCGCCAATAGCAACCGCTTCTTCAGAATAATCATCGCGAACGTCGCTATCGCCAAAAAAGTGACTGCTACTGCTGAACTTTTTAATCAAGAGCTGCGGGTCAAAATAATTTATTGCCATATTAACTACGGATCTTCCAATCCATGGCTTGGCTTTCTCGTTCCACGCATGCGTGTAATCGGCTGCGCCCGTCATATTGATCGGCCCGGGTATCTGCACCAAGACCGCTCCGTCACGTATTACATCCTTTAAAAAAAATTTAAGCGGCGCATCGCCCGCGGCGCCTTGAGGAGCATTGGCGTAATGCGCGGCTAACTCAAGATTGGGGCTTCCATCCGCCAAAAATAAGCCTGCGTTTTCGACATCGACTTGTCTCATCTCTGATCGAGCGGTGCCGGCAGGCACTTCCGCCTGAGCGCGAAGTGCGGCATTAGCAGAAGTTGCAAGCTCCTCGAGTGCGGCACTGGCAACGCCGTCCGGCAGTAATGATGCCGGCACACTTTCCTTAGATAAGCCGATTATCAATGTTTGGGCCATTGAAGGCTGAAAGAGCTTGGCGATGTTGGGCGCGGTAAATTGGCCTTGAGCATCAAGCGTTTTAAGGTCTTCGAGGAATTTATCTACCTGGGCCAGGCGTTTTTTTATGGCCTTGTCCTTTTCATCGCCGCTGAGTTCATCGATAAAACGCGTGTAGTCGCCGGCTTTCTCGACCCGGCCTTCATCCGACAGGTCACGAATGATTTGGTCGCGCCATAACTTCAACGTACCGCGGTTAGCGGCGAGCGTAGAGTCCACATCTCCATTCGCTGGCCGCTCGCCGCTAGACGCTAGCAGCCGGTCACGAGTGCCGCGGATGAACGCGTTGTACAAATTGACTTTGCCGTCTTCAACCTCAAAATATTTTTTCCACGAAAAATTACCGCGCATCTGCGCGCGGTAACGGCTCTCGGCCGGCAGATTCTTGATCGCAGGCATCACCAGCGCGTAAGAAATCCCTCTCGCCTTCAACAAACTGCAGAGCCCGTGCGCATGAAAACCGCCAGCCACCATCACGGCCGCCCGCCCCGAGGCTTTGCTCTTTTCCATTTGCTTCTTTAGATTTTTGAGGAAGATCTCGTCGCGTTGTTCAGAGTTTTTATAAAACTCAAAGTGCGGCTCAAACAGCGTATCTAACGACGACATTTTTTTACCGTCCACCGTCCAGCTGCCGCCCTTGCGCATCTGCTGCAGCTCCACCCAGTCCTCATGGCTGATTTCCAGTTTGGTCATTTTTTCAGCCAGCCACAGGCGGCGGTCGCGCCGGTCAATCTCGCGGTCTTGTTCGTCTTGAAATAGCGAGGCCTTGACGCTTTGGGCGTAACGTTCAAAATCTGCAAATAATTTTGTCCCTTCGATATCCCGCACGCTCTTTTCTTTTTTGACTAAGCCCAACAGCTGATCGCTGACTTGAATGCGAATGCCCGCTTTGGATGCAACGTCTTTGATGGCGAGCGCAAAGGCCTCGGCGCTGATCTGCGAGGTTTGAAACTGCTGCTTCTTGCCTTGAAACTCACTTTGCAGCACTTTCATTTCCGTAGAGGATGCAGCGGTTTTAAAATAATTCTCAACCTTGGCGGACAGAGCCCGCACTTCAAGCGTTGAGTCTTTCCCCCCAGCGCCCTGTTTCTCTTTCCGCCCCTGCTCCAGCAAGAGCGCAAGCTCTGAGCCTGGTTCGGGAGCCTTGACAGCGGCCAGCACTTCCAGCGTTTTTAAAAAGTCATTTTGATTTTCACGGAAATCGAGCAGGGATTGATCCACTTTCTGCAGGGCGGGCGGGTAATAGGATTTCTTATCTCCCTGCAGCTGAGTTTTGAGCGGCACCAGCGTAGCAGAAACCTCAGCTTCTTTTTGCGCCGCCGCCAGATAAAGTCCAAGCGCGTCTTCATAGACCGGCCAATCTTCCAGGCCCTGAAAATTCAGGCGAATCCCCGCCGCAGAATGATCCTCCTCCTTGATGCCCGAGATCGCCGCAGCCGTACCGCCCGCCAATTCGCCCTGGTCGAAATACTCCCCCAGCACTTTGTTCAAACGGTCTTTATCCGGAAAACTTTTGAGCATGCGCGCATCGAGCGGTGCCGAAGCGCCTTCGAGCGCGATCAGATTCACGCCGTATTGTTTGTAAAAATAGAGAATGGCTTTGCGGATACTGCGCTGCGCATCGGGAATGGCGTGAGCGTCTTGAACCACGATGACACGCTCTGGGGAACTGCCCGTAAAATAATCATCAATCTTGCCAAGTTCTGCAGGCAGGCGCACTGCGGAAAAATCTGCCGGAAGCGTCACAGGAACTACGGCCGGAACCTCAGCTGCGCGAGCGGATTTAACGGGGAAAAATCCAAGCGTGAGCGTGAATGCAACGCACGTGAAAAAAGCCGCGCAGCGTTGTGCTGTTGGATGGCACCGGGTACCATTTGATTTGCGATTCGCGTTTAACACAGTCAGTAGAACTCCCCTCAAATCCCCGTATGTCATCCCCGCATGCTTTTAGCGGGGATCTATCCGCATGCAGACAAGATGGATTCCCGCTTTCGCGGGAATGACACGAGAGAATTTCGAACGTTTGCAAGCTCACGCGTTGCTTCTCAGATCACCTTTGGCGCTTCCGAATAAAAGATAACATATAAAAGTTCTAAATAAAGAGTCAGCGTATATAAAAGCTAGTTATTGCTATGTGATGCAACTATGCTTCAGCTGCGCCAGGAGGGGGCTTCTGGGATAGTTCTATCTTCTTTGAACATATTCAGTTATGAACACGGGGGCGAGAATGACGCAGCATGATCCTTTACTCGTCATTGCGAAGAGTGCTTTTTACGACGAAGCAATCTCGGAATTGTCTCTTTGAGATTGCCGCGTCGCACCAGACGGTGCTCCTCGCAATGGACGAATAAGGATGTTACGTCGACTTATGAAACCATTTCCTGGCACTTTTTTGTTTGTTTGAGAGACTAAGCGCGGGCTTTTTCGGAAACGATCAGGAAGGGGTTTTCGCCGGGGACAGCGTGTTTGGGATTAAAAAGCGGCACGAGGAATTTTGTGCCGCGTTCTTCCAGATGGCTGATTTTTTTGATGATTTCACGGGCAAAATTCCAGGCAAAGATGACTACGTAGTCGGCAGGCTTTTCATTCAGGTGCGTACTGGGCACAATCGGAATGTGCGCGCCCGGAATAAAGCGGCCTTGCTTGAGCGGGTTGTCATCGACGACATAATCCAGATCTTTGGGGCTCAGCCCGTAAAAATTACACAGCGTGCTGGCTTTGGCCGGCGCACCGTAACCGCAAATGGATTTGCCCTCTTGCTTGAGACGGCGAATAAGCGACGTAAAATCTTCTTTTACTTTTAAAACTTTCGCAGTGAACGCCCGATAGGTGGCAAGCTCGGCATGTTTTTCCCTTTTCTCCCGCTCCAAAAATTGCCCGACAATCGCAGCGACCGGCCGGCGCCCTTGCCCGCCGGAGCTTTGCGTAGTCGCGGCATTTTGTTTTTGCATAAAAACACGCAGTGAACCGCCGTGCGATGAAACTTCACGGATGTCAAAAATCTGAAACCCGAAACGTTCGGCCACAAACTTGAGCGGCGTTACACCGATGTAGGAAAGGTGCTCGTGGTACGTCATATCAAACAAGAGCTCATCCAGCATGGTACCCAGATAAGGAAATTCGATGACGAAAAAACCGTCGTCCGTTAAAAGCTTGAAAACATTTTTCAGCACGCTCTGGATGTCATCGATATGCGCAAAAACATTATTACCGCTGACACAGCTTGCCGGCCCATACTTTTTCAAAATCTCCGCAACGGAGTCCGTATTAAAAAAATGGTTGAGCGTCGTCAGCCCCTTTTGATTGGCTTCCTCAGCAAGGTTCTTAGCCGGATCCACACCGCAAATCCGCATGCCTTCGCGCTGATAGCAGGCCAGCAGAAGCCCGTCGTTGCTCCCAAGATCAACCGCCAGCGGGTTCTCGTCTTTAATACGTGCGCGTACATCCTTGGCGTAATCGGCAAAATGTTCCTGAAAGGTTTTGGTCGTGGAACTCACATAGAGGTAATGCGAAAACATAAGCTCCGGCGGCACGACATGCGAGAGCTGAACTAAACCGCATTTTTCGCAAAAAACCAGGGAGAGCGGGCAGGCAAACTCGGTCGCCGCTAAATCCTCTTTGCGCGGCAGATTATTGGCGAGCGGCATACTGCCGAGCTCCAGGAAAGGCGCAGCCAGAGGCGCGTCGCAGTATCGGCAATTAGATTTTTTGTAATCGGTCATAATTCTTTCAGTCAGAAGATGCCTGCATGCCTTGGCTTGGTAGGGACAATTCATGAATTGCCCCTACAGAATAAATCCTAGATTCCCGCCAAAACATTGCGGGAATGACGCAATGCTAACAGCATTGCGTACATGACAGTACTTTGCTCCCGCAAAGTGCGGGAATGACGCAACACAAACGGTGCTGCGTACATGCCTGTTCCTGCCTCTGCGCTATGCTCCCGGCATGGGTGTGATCGCCCCAACTTTTCCGTGACGAATCACAATCGTCGATCCGTTATCGACCGGAAGCGCCCCCTCGACGATTTCTATAATTTTGTCCGCGACGAATTCGGGGCTTTGCTGCTTCGCGGCGTCTTCCGCCCCGAAGAGACTGCGCCGCATTTCCGTATTCATGCCGCCCGGGCACACGGTCACCGCCCAAAACCTGGAGTCCGCATTTTCTTTGACCGCGGCTTGAGTCAAGGCAATCACGCCGAACTTGGCAGCCGAATAAGACGCGAGTTTCGGAACCGCGCGCGTACCGGCCATAGAGGAAATATTAATCAGACGCCCGCGGCCTTCTTTTTTAAAAGTCCGAAGCGCGTATTTAGTGACGAGAAAAACACTGCGCAAATTCTGAGCCATGTGAAGATCAAATTCTTTGGCGGGAGTTTTATCGATCGTCTCCAGACGGCCGCCATAACCGGCATTATTGATGACCAGACTGAGAGGAGCTTGCCGCAGGATTTTTTGAAAAAGCGCTTTGACGGCGGTTTCATCCGTCACATCACAGGCGAGCCAGGTCACAAGATTCTTGTTCTGAATCCGCTCCAACGCCTGTTTCCAGTGCCGCCGCGTGCGGCTGACCGCGAAAACACGAACACCCAGGGCAGCGAATCTCTCTGTCAAAGCCAAACCAAGGCCGCGGCTTGCGCCGGTGATGAGTACGGATTCAATCATATGAAATTAATCCCGCATTGTAGGGGCAATTCATGAATTGCCCCTACGTCATTGTAAAACAATTCTGAAAAAATTAACTCTTGCCCAATTTCAGAACTTTGTTGAGGTAACCCTGAATGACGGGAAACGCAAGCGTGTCGTCCTCATACTTCCCCTCTTCACGCAGGCGCGTGGAAAAAGCCAGAAACACCGAGTCTTCGGTGAACTTCTGCGCGTGCGCAACCAGGGGCGGCGTCTTCACAATATCGCCCGGCTTCACATCAATTTTTAACACCTCGTCAGGATTTTCAATGGGACAGGAATAGCTCTCGTAGGCTCCGCTGACAAGGTAAATGTACTGAAGATCCTGTTTGTGGTAATGGTTGGCGCGCACGCTGCCTTTTTTGGAAGTGATCAAGGCCACATGGCCGATCTGTCCTTCGAAAAGGTTATGAATTTCTCCGCGGGCATCCACGAAAGCGGGATCGATGTGACGTACAGTTTCAAGTTCCATAATTCAAATTCCCTTTCTCGTTTATAGGGAACGGTTTGAAACCGTTCCCTACGCTCATTTCCGTTGTTAACGATGTGTCACTCACCGCAAAACCAGCGGATGGTCCGGGTCAGTCCTTCGGCCAGGCTGTAACGCGGTTTGAATCCCGTGCGCGCAATGAGTTTCGTAATGTCCGGACAACGCCGTTTGGGATCTGAGGTGGCATAGACCGCGTGCGGCGGATCAATATTGACGACTTCTACATCGTAAGGCATGGCTTTCGCAACCATCATGGCCAGATCGCGCACAGAAACTTCCGGGCCGGGCGTGCCCACATTGAACGACTCGCCGTTTTCTTCCGAAAAAAGAATCCGGAAAATCGCTTCGATTTCGTCATTGATGTAGCAAAAAGAACGCGTGTTGCGGCCATGCCCGTGAATCGGCAGCGGTTCCTTGCGCAGGGCATGCTCAATAAAATTGGGCAGTACGCGGAAATCATCGGGCCGGATACCGGGGCCGTAGACGTTAAACGGACGTACGATTTTGACGGGCACGTTGTAAACGCGCCAAAATGCCAGCGACATGGTTTCGCCAAAGCGCTTGGACTCGTCATAGCATGAGCGCGGACCGGTAATCGAAACGTTGCCGTGATAGGTTTCAGGCGTCGGCACGCATTTAGGGTCGGGGTCGCCATAAACCTCGCTCGAGCTCATAAAAATAAAACTCTTCACGCGTTTTTTGTACGCCAGTTCCAGCATATTGCGCGTTCCGATCGTGCCCACATCCATGGTCTCAATCGGGTACTTCGTGTAATAAACAGGTGAGGCAATCCCGGCCGCGTGGATGATGTAGTCAATCTCCGCATCCGTTTCAAACGGCTTGATCACATCGTGGCGGTGAAACGATAAATGCTTATCCGAAATCACACGCTGTTGATAGCCGGTGACAAAATTGTCCAAAAGGAGCGCGCGCGCCGGCGTCTTAAGCACTTCCTCGTTCAGGTATTTGAGCAAGTGCACCATGTAGCGCCCCAGGAATCCGAACGCTCCGGTGATTAGAAAAGTTTTACCGGCAAAGGCCTGATGAAAAGGCTTCAGGTTGCGCGCCAGGTTGCGGATATCTTCCGCAATCACGTCGGACTCCGCCAGTTTTTCCACGTTGTCGCGTTCCTGCTTGCGGATCGCCGCCACCGGCACGCCGATTTTTTCAAGCGTTTCATCCAGCACGGAAGGCTGGCGGTCCGCGTCAAACACCCCTTCGGGGTTCTCCTCGACGAGCCCCTTGCTGATGTAAGACTTGATCAGCTGCTGATAGCCCACATCGCCCTTTTGGCCGGCCACCTTACGCAGTTCCTCGATCACATTCTCGGGGATACGGATGGAAATAAGACGGTTCTCCGCTCCAGACGGCTCTTTCTTTACGGTCTTGGCCGCAGCGTTTTTCCCGGTTTTCCCTTTGAGTTTTTGCGTCATGAGTCACCTCGATCAGACAATTTGTATATACAGATTTTGGATAGTGTATATACAATCCTGAAAACGTCAACTCTTTTTTTACGGGCCTTTTCTTAAGCAGGTTTTGGATGAGCTTTAAAGAATTCCCAAATGAGATCTGTCGCCCGGATCGCCTGTGTCGGAGGATCGACGTTCCCATGCTGAATGCCGGGCTTGCCGCCCGGCCAGGTATGCCCCTCATCCTTAATCGTATACAGAACGACTTCCACACCTTGCCGGCCTCCGCGGTAGGTCTCGCGCTGGACTTTTCCGGTCGTTTCTGTTTCCGGATTCTCCGCGCATCCGTTCGTCTTCACCCAAAACCGGATCGTCTCGGACACCGGCGAATCCACACGCGAATAGACCGTTTTCGAACCGGTGCCGCCCAGATACGGCGCATGCTGATCCGCCGTTCCATGGAAGTGGATAATGGAAACGGGATGCCCGGGTTGCCCGGGGTCACAATTCATGGTTCCGGCCACCGGCGCAATGGCGGCAAACAGGCCGGGCAGTTCGCAGGCCAGCCGGTAACACATCATCGCGCCGTTGGAAATTCCGGTCACGTAAATCCGCGCAGAATCGATTGAAAAATCTTTCTCAAGCTGCCGGATCATGGCGCGGATAAAACCCGTGTCATCGATATGATGCTGATGCGCGTAGCCGCAGCAGCGGCCCGCATTCCAGGTCAGCACGGCATGCTCATACAGGCCGGTGCCGTTCGGATAGACCGCTAAAAAGTTTTCCTGATCCGCCTTTGGATTCATCTCCGACATGCGCATGGCATATTCGGCGTTCGCGGCGCCGCCGTGCAAGACAATCACAAGCGCATGCCGCTCAAATTCCGAATAGCGCGCGGGCACCGTCACAAAGTAACTGCGTTTGCGACCCTGCCATTCCAGCGTAAATTTCTGTATCTCCTGCATCTAAACTCCGGCTGCTTATTTTGTATGATTGACATTCCGCTTAAAAGCCGCTATTTTCCCCAAGTCATGAACCCGGAAAAACAGCTCTATACACGCGCCCGGCAGGCGCTTAAGTTAACGTTTAAAAAAAAATTCCTGCTGGAATCAGCGCTGAGCCACCCGTCCTTCCGCAATGAAAACCCGCGCATTCCCGGCCTGGCCGATTTTGACCGGCTTGAATTTTTCGGCGACACCATATTGAATTTCGTCATCTGCCGGCGGCTCTACGAAAAGTTTCCGCTGGCCGATGAAGGCGAGCTCAGCAAGCTGCGATCGATTCTCGTTTCGCGTAAAATGCTTTTCCTGCTCGCCAAAAAGACAAAAATTTCAAAACTCGTACGGATCAGCAAAAGCCTTAAGGGGATTCCGGAGCGCGATAAAGCAAAAATTTTCGCCGATACCTTTGAGGCTTTTATCGCGGCGCTTTATTTTGACAACGGCCTGCCAGCCGCCGTGCGCTGGCTGGAAAAGATTTTTGCTCCCTATTTTGATGCGCGCCGGCTTTATCGCGTCGATCCCAACCCTAAAAGCACTCTTCAGGAAGTCACGCTCAAAGAGTGGCGGGAGCTGCCAAAGTACCGGCTCGAACAAGGGCCGGAAGGTTTTAAAACGGTGGTCTCGGCAGGGCCGAAGCTTAAGGCAGAAGCGGTGGGCCGGTCACGGCAGGAAAGCGAAGAAAAGGCTGCCGGCCTGCTCCTCCGGCTGATTCGGGAGAAAACAGCGCAGCGCCTCAAAACCAGCCGCCGCGCTTCGGCTCATTTGAAAAGAGCGTCTTCGCGTAAAAAACGCCGGAAAACCCGCTGACCTTTTCCCGCCTTAAGCTCACTCACCAGTTTTGCCGTAAGCGCCGGATCGGCCTTGACGGTGATCTTGTCAAGCGCGCCGCTGGCTAAAAGAGAGGCTGGGCCAAACCACTCACTGTCATGGCCTTCGCCGGCTCCCGGTGAAAGTGCCGCCAGAATTTTCTCCGCATGCACATAGGCCAGATAGACTTCCAAACGCAGATTCAACACGCCTTCCAGCGAAACATCCCCCTTGGCATTGAGCGACCAATCCGAAGAATATAACTCCAGATCTTCGGAAGAAATTTTTCCCGGCTCAAAATTCAAATGTCCGCGCACTTCGTCAAAGCGGCTTTGCCCTTTTGCAAGCACGCTAAGAGATTCAAACTCTTTGGTTTCGGCAAGCGCCTGCCACAGATCGACCGTTTTAAATTCAGCCTGCGTTAAAACAAATTTACCCGTTCCGGCCGCCGAAGCAAAAAGAGCCTCTTGATCGTTGAAAGAACCTGTGAGCGCCGCTTCCGCAAACAGTTTGCCGGAGACCGGAAAAGCGCCGGACTCTTCTGCGGTAAAAAGTTTTTCTACATCCACCCCGTTCAAATCAAAGCTTAACTGGTAAGCCGGCGCCTTCTCGCTCAGACGGATGTCCCCCTGCGCAGAGATTTTTCCCCCGCCCGCGTCCATAGCCGCTCGCTCTATTTTCCAATGGTGTTCGTTGTAAGCCGCTTCCAGTACAAAATTTTCGCCGTTCAACGCCAGGTCTTTAGGTACGGCAGAACCGAGGGTCTTGAAAAACGGTTCCAGCGGGGGCGCAAATTTTTGCGCAAACGGTTCAAGGGCCTTGACCGCCGCCGGCAAATTGATTTTGGCGGATTCCAGCGCCAGCTTTGCATCCGGCTTTTGCTCCGGACTGTAAATCGAAAGAGTTCCCTTGATCGGCTGCCCGCCGGCCTCAAGCGATCCATTCTGCATGACGAGCCCCATTTTCGGATCGTAATCCAGCTCGAGATTGATCTTCTTAAGTCCCGGCTCTCCGGTTTTGGCAATCGAACCTTTTTCAATACGAACATTCAGGATTTTTTTCAGGCCGGGGATGTCGCGCAAATCCCCCTGCCAGTTGGCAAGAATTTTCAGATGGCCGCCAAGCTCATAGCCTTTCAGCGCCGGAATCACCGGCCCCCAGCTCGCCGCCGCATGACGATTGGTGAGCAGATTAATTTGACCGGAACCCGTCTCAAGATCAAGTCCTTTAACGGTTCCTTTAGCAAGAAGCTCATGAAAATGAATCGAGATATCGCCGTCGGCCTGCCGGCCATCTTTAAGCTGCACTTCCATCGAAAACCGCAGCGGGATGCCCTTGGGCTTATCAAACAAACTCCCGTAGGTAATCACCGCTTCCTTAAGATCCAGCGACGAGAAGACCGCCATCTGCTGCCAGGCCCCCTTCAGCGAGATCTCAAGCCGGCCGCTCCCGGAGAAACCGGTGTTCAGCGGAAGCCCGTCACGAATTCCAAGCAGGTAATTCGGAATTTCCTCCAGGGTAATTTCAGGGGCTGAGATGCGAAAATCCTGCACTTCCTGCTGTCCAAGTTTGCCCTGCCCATTGAGCTCAATGCGCCCAAACGGTAAATCTAAAAAGCTGCGTTTTAACGACCATTCCTTTTTAGTAAAATCCAGGACTTCCTGAAACTCAATGCCCATCACCAGAGGCTTCGAAACCATCATCTGCCCTTTTTGCTCAAGCTCATAAACGATTCCGTCTAACTTGGCCGCGCCGCCCACGTTCATCCAGCCGGCGCCTTTTTCTTTCTCAAAATGCACCGTTCCGCGCAAAGCGCCTTCACGAATCCTAACCGCGGTGCGGATCTTTACACTCTCGCTCCACGCCGGCAGGTCTTTGACATCCAGCTGTAAAATCCCGCGCAGCGCCGCTTTGTCCCAATTCCAGCCGGCCAAACTGTCCATGCGAATATCAAATTGCCCCGAAATTCCGGAAGCGGCCCCGGGTAAATCAGCATGAAACTCCATCTGCATCATCTTCAAGGTACCGAGCGGCTTTAAATCCAGCGAAAGATTTTTAAACACCGCCTTTTCAAAAGGGTCCCGGTCCGCCATTTGAATCTGCAAGTCGCCGTCTGAAACATGGATCTGCCGGATAAAAAACTTACGGATGATCAGCGGAAAAGCATCGGGTTCCAGCGTTACATTTTTCGCCTTGAGATCGACAGGACGGCGGCCCTTGAGCTGCAGAGTCACGCCGGAAAATTGCACCTGGAAAATGGGGAAATACCGAAAAGAGACAGACTCGTAGGAAAAGGAACCATGCAGAGAGGCTTCAAGCGGAGAGAGCACTTGCTCGCGGATCATCTCGGAGCGGACGCTGCGGGGAACGACGTAAAAAACCACGGCTGCGCTCACCGCTAATATTAAAACAACAGCACCTGCGGCGATGCCCCAGCGTCTCATGAATCATAGACCTTTGTGGTTAATAAGAGGATCCTGAAGAAGACATGCTCTGAACGGGCTGATAACTATAATCTTCCAAAAATCCCTGGCAGCCGGAAAGGCATGCGAGCGTAAGCAGAAGCAGAACTGACGAAAGCCAGAGTCGCATTAACGTTTCGTATACTGGAAACGTTTGCGCGCGCCTTTCTGACCGAACTTTTTACGTTCTTTTTCGCGGGGATCGCGCGTGAGAAGTTTAATTTTCTTGAAAATCGGACGCAGAGTTTCATCGTAAGAGACAAGCGCCCGGGCAATGCCCAAACGCACGGCCCCGGCTTGACCTGCAATGCCGCCGCCCAAAACACGGGCACGCACGCGAAAGCGGTCTTCCAGCTTCGCCACACGAAAAGGTTCCTGAAGAAACGCGGCCAAGTCTTCACGGCCGAAATACTGCTGAGGACTACGGCCGTTCACCGAAGCCCCTTTGGCGCCCGAAACAAGCCAGACACGGGCGATCGCTGTTTTTCTCCGTCCGGTGGCGTAAAAAGTACTTTCTGAAGCCGGCATAGTCTTTATCTCCGTCCTTTAAGTTTTGATCTCAAACGGCACCGGCTGCTGCGCCTGGTGCGTATGCTTGTCACCGGCAAACACACGGAGCCGGCGCAGCATTTCGCTGCGAAGTCTATTTTTGGGAAGCATCCGTTTCACCGCTTCGGAAATTACGGCGTCCGGATGTTTTTTAATGAGGTCTTCAAAGGGATAGGTTTTAAGTCCGCCGTCAAAGCCGGTGTAATGGTCGTAGATTTTATCGGTTCTTTTCTTGCCGGTCACATGCACTTTGCTCGCATTAAGCACCACCACCTGATCGCCGCAGAGCTGGTCATGAGAATAACAGGTCTTGCCTTTGCCCATGAGGAGCGCGGCAATGCCTGTCGCGAGACGGCCAAGCGTTTTTCCGTTGGCGTCGATTAAATAAGTTTTGCGCTTAAAATCTTTTTCTGTGGCTCTATAGGTCTTCATACAATCTCCATGTGTCAAAAAAGGTTGCGTAGTGTATCAAACATCCTTGAGGCTGTCAAAAGCATCTTTAGCCACGTTTGAAACACAGCCCGAAATAGCGCTTAGGAAACCCCTATCTTCCAATGTATCAATAAGTTACGCTGACAAGGCTCAGCCCATGCGCCGGCGCGCTAAAAAAGGCGTTTTTACGGCTGCGGGCGGCCAGAAACTTTTTAAGGTCTTCCGGTTTGAGCCGGCCATATCCGGACTCGATCAGAGCACCTGCCAAATTCCTGACCATGTGATACAAAAAACCGTCGGCCCGAACCCGTAAAATGATCTCGGATCCCCTTTTCACAACTGTGAAGCGGCTGATGCGCCGCACAGGATTGCGAACCGCGCTATTCGTCGAGCAAAATCCGCTGAAATCATGTTTACCCACAAAGATTTTTGCGGCGGCCTTCATGGCGGCAATATCCAGCGGCCGCGGCACATGCAAAAAATGCCGTGCCCTCAGCGGCGAACGCACCGGATCGTTCCAGATGCGGTACTCATAGACTTTGGACTTCGCCGAAAAACGGGCATGAAAATCAGAAGGAACTTCGCTCACTTCCCGGACCGCAGCTTCCTGCGGTAAATAGTAGTTGAGCCCGGCCTGAATCCGGCGCACGGGCAGTGCCGTCACAACGCCGATATGCACCACCTGATGCACGGCATGAACTCCCGTGTCCGTGCGCCCGCTGGCCGCTTTAATTTTGGTGCGCCGGTTAAAAAGTTTGGAGAGTGCTTTCTCGAGCTCGCTCTGGATCGTCCGTTTGCCGGGCTGCCGCTGGAAGCCAAAAAATGCGGCGCCGTCGTACTCAAGCGTCAGCTTGAAGTTCCGCTCCGGCAATTCCGGCTTTTTTTTCACCGCAAAACGGCAGGCCTGGGAATGCCTGCCCAGAGTTCCGCAATTTGGACGGCATTGAGCGCCGCCCCCTTGCGGATTTGATCCCCGCTGACAAAAAGGCCCAGCGAATTTGCACAGGCCGGATCTTTGCGCAGGCGGCCGACCAGGATCTCATCCCGTCCTTCAGCTTCGATGGGCATGGGGAAATGATTGCGCTCGCTGTCATCCACCAGGCGCAGGCCTTCGCCGGCGGCAATGGCTTTGCGCGCGTCTTCCAGCGAAATCGATTTTTCCTGTTCGATCAAAATCGATTCGGAATGAGCCCGGAAAACCGGCACGCGGATCGTCGTCGGGAAAATAGAAATCTGCGCATCCCCTAGAATTTTGTGCGTTTCTTTAATCATCTTGGTTTCTTCTTCGCAAAAACCTTCGCTGTTGAGCTTGGTATTGTGCGAGAAAAGATTGAACGCCACTTGATGCGGAAACACTTCACGGGTCAGCGGCTTACCGGCCAGAAACTCCGCGGCCTGCAGCCGCAATTCATCCATGGCCCTCTGCCCCGCCCCGCTGACCGCCTGATAAGTCGAAACCACAATGCGTTTGATACGTGAAAGCTTATACAACGGGAAGACAGGCACCAGCATGATAATCGTTGAGCAGTTGGGATTGGCAATGATGCCCTTGTGCTTGGCGATTTCCTGCGGATTAATTTCCGGAACCACCAGCGGCACGTTTGGGTCCATGCGGAAAGCGCTCGTATTATCCACCACCAGCGCTCCGGCTTTGACCGCATGCGGGGCGAGTTCGCGGCTGATCGCGCCGCCGGCACTCGAGAGCACCAAGTCCAGGCCCGTAAAAGAATCGGGGCGCGCTTCTTCAATCGTGATTTCTTTTCCGCGGAACACAATTTTTTTGCCCGCGGATTTTTTAGACGCAAGCAGCCGCAATTCGGCCAGCGGAAACTCACGCTGGTCTAAAAGGCTTAAGAATTCTTGTCCGACGGCGCCTGTCGCGCCGAGAATGGCTGTTTTAAGCGGTTTCATGGTTTAACTCCTCAACGCTTTCACAACAGCGTCGCTCATTTCCGTGGTATTCACTTTGCGGGTTCCCTCAACGTAAAGATCCGCGGTGCGTAACCCGGCCGCCAGCGTTTCCTCCACCGCGCGCTCAATAGCCCGCGCGACTTCGCCAAGATTAAAGCTGAATTCCAGCATCATGGCGGCGGACAAAATCGCCGCGAGCGGATTGGCCAGCCCCTTGCCCGCGATATCGGGGGCGGACCCATGCACGGGCTCATAAAGGCCGGTATGCGCGCCGATCGAAGCGGAGGCCAGCATGCCGATTGAACCAGTCAGCATGGCCGCTTCATCGCTCAAAATATCCCCAAACATGTTCGTCGTCACGATCACATCGAATTGTGAGGGATTGCGCACAAGCTGCATGGCGCAATCGTCCACATAACGGTGATCCAGCGCCACATCCTGAAAATTCTGATGTACGCGCGTTACAACGCGGCGCCAAAGCTGGCTGGATTCCAACACGTTGGCCTTATCCACGGAGGTCACGCGGCGGTTGCGTTTACGCGCAAACTCAAAGGCCTTGATCGCGATACGCTCAATTTCAGGGGTCGTATAAACTTCGGTGTTAAAACCTTTTTCGCTGCCATCCGGCAATGTTTCAATGCCGCGCGGACTGCCGAAATAAATCCCCCCCGTCAGCTCGCGTAAAATTAAAAAGTCGAGCCCACGCACCACTTCCCGTTTGAGCGTGGAATTGTCTTCGAGCCCCTTGAAAAGCTTGACGGGGCGCAAATTGGCAAAGGCCCCCAGCATCTTGCGCAATTCAAGCAGCGCTTTCTCGGGCCGTTTCGGAGCTTCCAGATGATCCCATTTGGGACCGCCCACCGCCCCTAAAAAAACCGCGTCCGCGGACTGCGCCAGCTGGCGGGCCTCGTCATGCATCGGCACGCCATAACGGTCGATCGACGCCCCGCCGAGCAGCCCTTCCTTAAACTCAAACACCAGATGAAAAACCTCGCCGGCCTTGCGCAAAACTTTCAGCGCTTCGCGCGTCACTTCAGGCCCGATTCCGTCTCCGGCAAACACCGCGATTTTGTACATGTCAATTTTCCTTTTTCGTAAAAAAATTTTAGGCTTCGCCCATTCTTCCCCGTGTCATTCCTGCATGTGCTTCCCCTTGTCATCCCCGCATGATTCTGGCGGCTTGCCCGCCGTGGCGGGGGATCTATGTATGGATAGACTGCTTTTTGTAGGGGCAATTCATGAATTGCCCCTACGGGAAACAACCACAGAGTGCAGCCAAAAACATTCCAGATTCCCGCCAAAACATTGCGGGAATGACACAGCACCAACAGTGCTGCGTACATGACTGTCCTTGTCTCCGCACAAGGGCGGGAATGACAGAGGGTGGCGAGCAGGAACAACGTTAATGCACTAAGACTTTAGGGCAAGGCCTTCCTGCGGACTCGAGGCCTGTGCATAAATTTTCTCGGGCATGCGCCCGGCCAAAAACGCTTTGCGTCCCGCCAACACTCCGTCACGCATGGCCTCCGCCATCAGCACGGGGTCTTGCGCCTGCGCCACCGCCGTATTCATCAACACGCCGTCGGCGCCAAGCTCCATGCACACCGCGGCATGCGAGGCCGTTCCCACGCCCGCATCCACAATCACCGGACAAGACACCGCTTCCATCACAAAACGCAGCGCCAACGGATTCTGAATGCCGCGGCCGGAACCGATCGGCGAAGCCAGTGGCATCACACACGCCGCGCCGGCTTGCTCCAGCTTGCAGGCCATGATCGGATCATCGTTGGTATACGGCATCACGACGAAGCCTTCGGCCACGAGAATTTTCGTGGCCTCCAGCAAGCCTTCGGTGTCAGGCATCAGGGTTTTGGAATCGCCGATCACTTCGACCTTGACCAAATCACCCAGTCCGGCAGCGCGGCCCAAACGCGCAATGCGCACCGCGTCTTTAGCTGTGTAAGCCCCGGCCGTATTGGGCAGAATCTGGTAGCGTTTTTTATCAATCCAGTCGAGAAGATTTTTTTCACCGGGCTGATCAAGATTGACACGGCCGATCGCGACCGTGATCATGTCCGACCCCGACACTTCGAGAGCCTTCACCATGAGTTCCAAAGTCGCGTATTTCCCCGTTCCTAAAATCAAACGCGAATTCAATTCGTATTTGCCGATTTTTAACTTGGTGTCGCTCATGACTTACTGCCCTTGCCGCGAGTTCCGCTCGATTCTTTCAATAAGCGCTCATAGACATCGAGGTATTTGCGGGCGGACGCATCCCATGAAAAATCGCAGCTCATGGCGTTTTGCACCAGCGCCTGCCAGGCCTGTTTATCCCGGTAAACCGCTGCCGCGCGCTGAATCGCGCTGACCAAGGCTTCGCTTTTATAGGCTTCGAAAGAAAATCCGTTCCCCTTGCCGGTGGCGGGATTGTATTCGGCCACCGTATCCGCCAAACCGCCCGTAGCCCGCACCACCGGAATCGTTCCGTAGCGCATGGCAATCAGGTGGGCCAGCCCGCACGGTTCATAATAAGAAGGCACCAGCAGCATGTCACAGCCGGCGTAAATCTGTTTGGCCATTTTGGGATCGAACACGATATGAATTCCGAACCGGCGGCGGTGCCGCCGTCCGTATTCGCGCAGAACGTGGTGGTACTTCTCATCGCCTGTCCCGAGCAAAACAAACTGACAGCCCATCTGCGCGATGGCATCAAGTGACGCTACCAGAATATCAATGCCCTTTTGATCGATCAGGCGCGAAACCACCCCTAAAAGAGGCGCCTCCGGAAGAAGATCCATATCTTCCTGTTTTTGCAGGGCCGCCTTGCTCGCTTTCTTATTGGAAGGATCGGCTGCGCTGAACGGGCTGGCAAGATCAGAATCCGTTTCAGGATTCCACTCCTCATTATCAATCCCGTTGACGATTCCGAAAATGCGGCCTTTGCGGTGGGTCAACACTTTATCCATGCCGCAGCCAAACTCTTCGGTCTGGATCTCGCGGCCATAGCGTTCGCTGACCGTCGTCAGGGCATCCGCATACACCAGTCCGCCTTTGAGAAAACTGACCTTCCCGTAAAACTCCAGTTTTTCCATGCGGAACTCTTCCCAGCTGATGCCGGTAATGGGCAGAGAATCCGGCGGGAAATTTCCCTGGTAGGCCAGGTTGTGAATGGTAAAAACAGATTTCGTCTTTGAAAAAATCGGAGTTTTGGCATAGATCGTTTTGAGATAAGCCGGGATCAGGCCCGTCTGCCAATCGTGGCAGTGAATCACGTCGGGACGGATATCCAGAGCTACAAGCGTTTCCATCAGCGCCCGCTGAAAAAAAGTAAAGCGCCGGTCATTGTCGGGATAATCGCTGATCGAAGTTCCGTACAACTCATCGCGTTGAAAAAAATCAGGCTGATCCACGAAATAAAACTCAAGCCCCGGCGCGCTCACCTGGCGGTAAATGCGCGCTTTGAAGCGCTCGCGGCCGAGCGGAACCTCAAGCTGGTCGATCACAATCGAAAGTTTATGCTTTTTAATGTCCACGGAACGGTAGCGGGGCAGAAAAGTCAGAACCTGATGCCCGTTCTTTTGCAGGGCGGCAGGGAGACTTCCTGTCACGTCGGCGAGACCCCCTGTTTTAGCAAAAGGGGCAACTTCAGAAGCAGCGCTTACGATAATCATGGTTTTAAATACTGAGAGCGGTTAGCGGACTTCCAAAACGCAGTTCCAAGAGCCAAAAGCATTCGGAACACATTCGACCGGGCGTTGATCGTTCTGCCAGTTACCGTCGACAGAATAACGATACTCATAGCGGCCCGGCTTTAGCGCCAAGGACAGTTTCCAGCGGCCATCCGGCCCTCTTTTAAGAAGATCCTTGTCTGCACTCCATTTATTAAAAGTTCCGGCCACCGAAACCTGTGACGCCGAAGGGGCATAAAACTCGAAATCAACCTTGGTCGGTGTTCTTGAGGCGGATTTCACGGCCGCTGCGGGCTTAAGCGTCTTCATCTTCATGGCACCCCCCTTAAAAGTACGGTCTCTTTAGGCGTTTGAAACGCTTTTTCAGGTTCATCCCGCAGCCCTGAAAACGCGGGCTTCACAGGACGGCCAGTATATCTCACAAAAAACTACTTGCCAAGAATCATCTCTTGGCTATAATTCAGCACTCTATGAAACATTGCGCCATTTGCGACAAAAAACCTTTGATGGGCCGCTCGATCTCACGGCGCGGTCTTGCTAAAAAAACAGGCGGTATCGGTAAGAAAATTACCGGCATCACCCATCGCCGTTTTTTCCCGAATCTGCAAAAGGTCAAGGTGCGTTTTCCGAACGGAACCGTGCGCCGCATCAAGGTTTGCACCGGCTGTCTCCAGGCCGGTAAAGTGCAGAAAGCTGTTTCGTTCGGCAAGAAACCTGTCGCTCAAGCCGCTTAATCGCCCTTCATTCTCTTCAAATCTTTCAAATCATCGCGTGAGGAGTCTGTCTTTTTTCAGAGCGGGAGGGCTTCTTTGACTTCGAGGGTGGCCATTTCCATACCGGAGAGCGAAAAAGTTTTAACCGTATAGAACAGATCCAGTTTTTGTCTATCGGCCATCCACTCGGGCGCGCGCGTGTTGTCGCTGTTCCAGGACGCTTCGTAGGTTACGCGGCCGTCCGTAACAAGAAACTGAAACGCCCGCGGCGTTTTTTTGCGGGCAGCTCCCCTGACTTGCAGCCCCGTCGATTTAAAAACCGGGCGCGGATTTCCCGCGCCATAAGGCTCCAGTAAAGCGAGTTCGGCCAAGAAAACTTCCGTTAAAGCGCCGAGCGAAATCTCAAGCTCATGCTTGGTTTTCTTTACGAAAATATCGGCGGCCACGTTTTCACGCGCGAAGTCATTCATAGCCTGCCGGAAATCCGCCACCTTTTCTTCCTGAATCGAAAGACCGGCCGCCAGTTCATGGCCGCCGAATTCACTGAGGTGCTCTTTGGCGGCGCCCATGGCATTGAAAAGATGAAAGCCTTTGATGGAACGGCCTGAACCTTTGCCGACCCCGTCTTTAAGCGCAATCACAACTGCAGGGCGGTGATATTTATCAACCAACCGTGCGGCTACAATGCCAACGATGCCTGGGTGCCAGCCGCGGCGCGCCACCACAACGACGCGGTCACGGTTAAAATGAAATGTACGCTCCGCTTCGGATAAGGCTTCCTGCACCATGACGCGCTCTTCCTGCTGACGCGATTTATTTTCTTCATCCAGCGCTCTCGCCAGGCTTTCGGCCTCGCGCTCATTTTCGGTGAGTAAAAGCCTGAGGGCCGTATCCGGTGAACTCATGCGTCCGGCCGCATTAATGCGCGGACCGATCATAAAGCCCAAATGCCCCGTATTAAAACTGCGCGTGCGTATGCCGGAAACTCGCGACAAGGCCTTGAGCCCGCAGCTTGAATCCGCGCCCAGTTTTAAAAGCCCATGCCGCACCAAAATGCGGTTTTCATCGGTGAGCGGCGCAACATCGCAGACCGTAGAAATCGCGGTGAGGTCCAAAAATTTAAGCGCTTCTTCACCAAGCAATGCCTGCGCCAGCTTGAACGCCAGCCCCCCGGCGGAAAGTTCTTTGAAGGGATACTGGCAATCCTCGCGTTGGGGATTGAGAATCGCGCAGGCCGGAGGCAATCCGTCTGCGGGAATGCGGTGGTGATCCAGAATAATCGTTTGCATGCCGTGGACTGCCGCGGCTTCGATTTGACGCCGCGCTGTGACGCCGCAATCCACCGTCACAAGCAGTTTAAATCCATTTTGGGCCGCTTCGACCACGGCCTCCTCGCTGACGCCGTAACCGTCGCGGCCGCGCTCGGGCAAAAAAATCTTGGCCTTGAGGCCGAAAAGTTCAAACGTGCGGGCCAGAATCGCCGCCCCCGTAATGCCGTCAACGTCGTAATCACCGTGCACAAACACAGATTCCCCACGCTCTTTGGCTTGTTTAAGCCGCAGGCAGGCGGACTCCATGCCGGCCATTAAGAAGGGATCGTAGAGATTATTTAAATCGGGAGCGAGAAAACGGCGCCTGGCGGCGGGTTCCGCCAGGCCGCGTTTCTCAAGCAGTGCTAAAAAAGAGGGGCTGTAGGATTCCAGCAGTTCCGGCAGACTCAATGCGCTTTCCAGTCAACCACCAGGGCAGTGGCCACAAAAATAGTCGAGTAAATACCAACGGCAAACCCGACCAGCAGAATAAACGCGAAGTCGTTAATCGCGCTGCCGCCGAAGAGGAAAAGAGCCAGCGTCGACAATATCGCCGTAAAGCTGGTAATAATCGTCCGGCTCAGGGTTTCGTTAATACTCACGGAAACAATTTCAAAAAACGGCTTCTTCCGCATGATTTTTAAATTGTCGCGCACCCGGTCAAAAGTCACGATGGTGTCATTGACAGAAAACCCCATGATGGTCAGAATCGCAGCCACCGCCGCCAAATTCACTTCGCGGCCGCTCAGCGCGTAAACTCCGAAAGCGAAGATGGTGTCGTGGAAAAGCGCGATCACGGCCGCCAGCGCAAATTTCCACTCGAACCGGAACCACAGGTAAACCAAAATACCCAGGGCCGACCACAGAATCGCGTAGAGCGCTTTCTGGCTAAGGTCCTTGCTCACGCTCGGTCCTATTTTCTCGACCCGCTGCAGCGTATAACCGCCGGTCCCCGCGATCTCCGTCGCCACCTGTTCAATGCGGTGCGTATCCGCCTCAGCGCTTTTGACCACAAACTCATTATCCTGCGGGCTCCCGAAATACTGAATCGTCGGGCTTTTCACGCCGGCTCTCTCCAGGCGAACGCGCAGATCATTCACATCCACATTTTTCTGAAAATGCACCTGCGCCAACAATCCGCCCGTGAACTCGACGCCGTAAGTTTCTTGACCGCGCATAAAACAAGCGGCGAGTCCGAGCCCAAGCATCGGCACTGAAAAACCATAAGCCGGCAAACGATTCTTCAAAAAGTTGATCTTGGTCGGCTTGATCAGCGACAACATTTTGAAGTTGAGCTTAGGATTGATCGAGAGCATAAACTCGAGCACCGTGCGGCTTACAAAAATGGCGGAAAACATGGACGCCAGTACACCGATTGAAAGCGTTACGGCGAATCCCTTCACGGGCCCGGTTCCGAAGACGAAAAGGATGACCGAGGTCAAAAGCGTCGTAAGATTCGAATCAAAAATCGCGGAAAAGGCCCTGTGAAACCCGGCTGAAACAGCCGCCCGCGGAGTTTTGCCCGCGGCCAATTCCTCGCGCATGCGTTCAAAAATAAGTACGTTGGCATCGACCGCCATACCCACCGACAAAATCATACCGGCGATACCCGGCAAGGTCAGCGCCGCATGGCACATCGCGAGCGACCCCAGAACCACAATACTGTAAAACACAAGCCCAATGTCGGCGACAAGCCCCGCCAGAAGGTAATAGCCCGGCATGAAAAGCACCACGAGCAGCACGCCGATCAAACCGGATTTCAGCCCCTTGCTGATCGAATCTTGTCCCAGGCTGGGCCCCACCGTGCGCTCCTCGACAATTTCCACAGGGGCCGGCAGCGCGCCGGCGCGTAAAACCAGAGAAAGGTCCGATGCTTCTTCCGGCGTAAAATTGCCGGAAATTTGCGCCTGCCCGTTGGGAATACGGTCGCGAATCACCGGAGCGGAATGAACCTTGCCGTCTAAAACAATCGCCAGCTGGCGGCCGATGTTTTGAAAAGTAGTTTTATCGAAAATCTCAGCCCCTTCCTTATCAAACTCAAGCTGAACGATGGCGCTCCCATACTGGTCAAATCCTACCGAGGCATTGGTCAAATGATCCCCCGTCAGCACCGCCAAAGACTGCACAAGCACCTTACGGCTGCTGGCGCCCTCCTTATATTCCTTCACGTCATAGCCTTCGACCTTGGTGCCGCCTTCAATCTGACTCATGATCGTCACATCGTCAGACACGAGCTGAAATTCCAGGTGGGCGGTGCGGCCAATAATGTCTTTGGCGCGCTGGCGATCCGTAATGCCGGGAAGCTGAACCACCACTTGGTCGGTGCCCTGCCGGGTGATGACAGGCTCGGACACGCCAAATTCATCAATACGGTTACGAATAACTTCCACGGCTCGCTCCGCCGCATCCTTTTGAGCGTCTTTCGGAAGCTTACTCAGATCGATTTTAAGCAGAAGCTGCATCCCGCCTTTGAGATCAAGCCCAAGGTGAATTTTCTCCTGCGGCGGATAGACCTTCCAAAGGCATAACGCGGTTACCCCGATGATGAGTAAAACCTTCCACTTAAAATTTTTATCCATGATAGCTCCTGCTTGGTTTAAAAAAGATCTCAGGCCTTGGCCGGCGGCGTCTGATCACGCAAACCGGTAATCGCACTTTTGAGCACTTCGACTTTCGTTTGATCATTCTCACCCAGTTTCAGAACCAGGAAATCATTCTGGATCCCGGCCACCGTTCCGATCAGCCCGCCCGCCGTGACGACCCTATCGCCCTTCTTCACATTATCAATCAGTTTCTGCAGCTGGCTTTGGCGCTTTTGCTGGGGCCGGATGAGCAAAAAATAGAAAATAATGATCAAAACAAAGAACGGCAGAAAACTCAAAAACGGATTGGCCTCGGCACCTGCGGCGGCTTGCGGGGCAGCATAAGCAATTTTCTCGAACATGAAAAACTCCTTTGGTTCGGACACCGCGCTCGCGATTGCGGCACGGTTTTTAGTTATCGGCTATCAGGGTTAAATTGTTTGGTGATTTTTTCTCTCAAGTCTGAAAAACGTCCCTCCCGGATGGACTGCCGGATCGCCTTCAGTAAATTCACAAAATAGTGAATGTTGTGCAATGACACCAGCTGGGGCCCCAGCATTTCCTCGGCATTCAAGAGGTGCCGCAGGTAGGCCCGTGAAAAATTGCGGCACGCGTAGCAATCACAGTCTTCCGCCAGCGGCCGGTTGTCCTCGGCATACTTGCCGTTTCGAACCACAATCAGCCCCGCGGAAGTAAAAGCACTGCCATTACGGCCGTAGCGGGTCGGAGTCACACAGTCAAACATATCCGCCCCGCCGGCTACGCCTTCAATAAAATCCAGCGGCGTCCCCACTCCCATCAAATAACGCGGTTTATCCGCGGGCAACGCCGGGGTAATCTCATGAAAAATGCGCAAAGTGTCAGTTTTGTCTTCGCCGACACATAATCCGCCGAGCGCATAGCCGTCAAAATCCATTTCGACCGTCCGCTTGAGCGACTCCATCCTCAGGTCGGGGAAAATCCCCCCCTGCACAATGCCAAAGAGCGCCTGATCCGTGCGGCGGTGGTGCGCCTTTGCGCGCGCAGACCAGCGCAGTGTGATTTCAAGCGACTGCCGGATCCGGTCTTTATCCTGGGTCGGCGGCGGGCAATCATCAAAAATCATGGCGATATCGCTGCCGATCGCTTCCTGAATCTCGATCACCCGCTCCGGCGATAAAAAGATTTTATTGCCGTCGAAATGGGATTGGAAATGCACGCCTTCTTCGGAAATTTCGCGCAGACGCGCCAGTGAAAAAACCTGATACCCGCCGCTGTCGGTCAAAATGGGATGATTCCACCCCATGAATTTGTGCAGTCCGCCGGCCTTTTGAATTATATCGATTCCGGGTCTGATGTAAAGGTGATAGGCATTCCCTAAAAGGATCTCGGCGCCCGCGTCTTCCAGATCGCGCGGCGCAATCCCTTTGACGCTGCCCTGCGTACCGACCGGCATAAAAACAGGTGTTTCGAAAGAGCCGTGCGCGGTATGCACCACACCCGTGCGGGCGGGCGTCTTGACATCGCGCGAGGTTTCTTGAAACCCAAAGTTTTTTTTAGGCATATCCGTTTTCATTTTAAGCTCATTCATCAAAAGACAAGCATGCAGTCGCAGTTGGAACTGTGTCATTCCCGCAATGTTTTGGCGGGAATCTGCGTTCATAGATCCCTGCCAGAACCATGCAGGGATGACATGAAAAACCGGCTGCTTATAAAATAAGCATGCAATCACCGAAGCTAAAAAAGCGGTATTTCTCTTTGATGGCCTCACGGTAAAGCTCAAACAACTTTTCCTGCCCACCCTGCCCCAGAAAAGCGGCTACCAACATCAGCAAAGTGGTTTTGGGTAAGTGGAAGTTCGTGATCAGGCCGCGGACTATCTTAAAGGA
>Ga0154324_102_pt6 | contig 35759 bp, 11 predicted proteins | sample RifGroA2_FD_115852 | JGI IMG/M metagenome (GOLD analysis project Ga0154324, IMG submission 115852) | Omnitrophica bacterium GWA2_52_12 | reverse complement strand
CAGACGGTGATGATCATGGCATGCGCGCCCCAGCGATGCAGTTCGCGCATGATCCCGAAAGGCACGTGCTCGCGCATGGCGACGATGTCGTTATACGCGTATTCCACGGTCGGGCGGTAGTAGAACATGAGCAGAATGCCGCTCACGACGAGGGTAAGAAACACAAAAAATGAAAGCCCGCCGGCACACCAGGTAAAGCCGAAACGCGCGCCTGATTTACGCACCCGCACCGGGTGAAGATGAAAAAAAACGTTGGTAAGAACGGTCATAGCGCGATCTTTATCGTCGTCGCTATAGCCGTGGCGGAACATGGATTTTCCGACCTGCGTCTTGAGGCGGAAATCCTTAAAGCTAAACTGCGGCAGTTTGGGAATAAAATCGCGCCAGGTTTTCTTTGTCTGCTTGGGATCTTCCGCCATGGAACCGCCCTCCCTTAAACCGCCAGCAGGCTGAGAGGATTCATCCACTCGCCTTTTTCAAATTGAAATTTTTTGCTTTTATCGATCAAAATCTGTCCGTCGTCAGCCAGGCTGATGGAAAATCGTTCCAGCGGCCGCGGCGCCGGACCTTCAAAATTAATGCCGGTTTTGTAAAAACCACTGCCGTGACAGGGGCATTTGAATTTTTGTTCGCCGTCCAGCCAGCTTGGCTTACAGCCCAAATGAGTGCACACCGTCGAAAGCGCGTAAATGCCTTCGGGCGAACGAATCACCCAAACGCCGAATTTATCTTCCCAGCGCGTATCAACTTTGCCGACTTCGTATTGGTCGGGCTTGCCCACCTTAAAGGAAGTCTTAGGCTCAAACAAAACATTCGGAAAAAGAAAACGGAGGACCGTGGAAAGCGCGGAAACAGTCGCCGCCGCAAAAACAATCCAGGCGAGGCTCAACCATGAAATCATGAACTGGCGGCGCGCCGGAGAAGCCAGTTTGGCGGAAACAGCAGGCAACGGTGGTTTTGGCGCTGCCGGGACCACAGCCGGAGCCGCCGCGGGGGCAGAGGCCGCGGGCATCCCGGGCGCAACCGGAGGTTTTACCGGCGTTACCGGATGGGGAGTCTGTGGGTTTAAACTTGCATCGTCGCTCATGCTGCCTGTTCCTTAAAAAATTGCAACGCCTCCAAAGCGGCCTGCCTCACCTTGAGGCTGGGATCCGTTCTGGACAAATCCTTGAGCAAAGCCAAACTTTCGGGCTTCTTCAAAAGCCCTAACCCTTTCACCGCGCTCGATACGATTTCTTCCGAGCGGGCTTCGTCCATGCCTTCGATCGTGCTGACGCTGCGGCGATCCGCCATCCTGAGCAGTTCGTCGTAACCGGCCGCGCTGCCCAGCCTGGCAAGCGCCAACGCCGCATTCCAGCGCACATCAGACACGGCATCCTTCAAAAGCGGCTCCAGCGCCGGAATACTGATCTCGGGCTGGCCTAAAACCCCCAAAACATACGCGGCGGTTTTACGAATCTCGGCTTGAGGACGCGACAGAAACTCGACCACATTATCGGTCGACTGCGTGTCGCGCCTTAGCCCGAGCGCCCACAATAAATAAATCTGTACATCAGGATCCTGCTCTCCCGCGAGCGCTTCGCGCAGGGCGTTCACCGCTTCCGGATCCTCAAACCGTCCCAGCGCAAGCGCCATGTAAGAACGCGTCCGCCCGTCATACTCGGATGGCGTCGTGAGAATATGAATCACTTCTTTCATCACGCCGCCGGAGCGAAGCATGCCGCGCCCCAAATTAATTTCGTTGGAAAGCTCAAACGCTTTTTGCCAACGCTTACTGGGAGCCCCGGTTTTAATCGCGGTAATCAGAGATTCCGGCGTCTCTTCTTCGCGCGTTAAAAGCACCACCGTGCAAAGCAAAACGGCCATCCCGACTGCAATGACAAGCGGGAAAATAAAGAGCCCGAAAAAAAGCTTACGCCCTGAACCTGATGGAGACGCAGAATCTACCATGTTTCATATCCTCGTTCAATATGCATTTGCGACTCAAAGCGTTATGACGCCACATGTTGCGCCTTGCCGTACCAAAACCCCAGCAGCGCAATCAGCGCGACATCCAAACCGATGGCGGCTGCGACATACGGCAGACCGCCGCCGCCAAACCCGTAGCTGTGAAGTCCGGCGCCAAGAACAAAATTGACACCGTACCAGGCCATCACCACACCCAAAAAAGCCGCCGCGGATCCCACTGCAAATCCAAACGGCTTCAGCCAGCCGGCAAAGCGTCCATGCAGTACGAGAATATACCCCAGAAGCGCAATCAACGCCCAGGTTTCTTTGGGATCCCAGCCCCAAAAGCGGCCCCAGGAATAATTGGCCCAAACGCCGCCCAGAACGGTTCCGGCTGCAAGCAAAATCACCCCGATTTGAATCGCACGGTAAGTGTACTGGCAAAGCCGGCGGTTTGATTCTTCATTCTGTGGATGCAGGGCGAAGCCAATCACCGCGCCATGCGCCAATCCCCAGGCAAGCGCAAAGGCGCCGTAGCTCATCGTAATCGTAAGCACGTGCACGGTCAGCCAGAGATTACTGCGCAGCACCGGCACCAGCGGCGTAATCGAGGGATCCAGCATGGCCGGGAACTTCTGCGCCAGAATCAGGGCCCCCACGGAGACCAGCGCGGCCACGCGCCGGATGAAAGACGCGCGGCAGGCTGCTGAAAGCAAAATGGAAAAAAATAAGGCGGCCCACGAAACCCAAATGATGGATTCATACATGTTACTGACCGGCGGCCGGCCCGCGATCACGCAACGCAGATAAAATCCATAAGTGTGCAACGCCATGCCCGCGGCCAGCATCAGAATTTCCGTGCGCAGCACCGCAGTGCGCACAAAACTTTCTTTACGAAAAAAAATCAGTCCCAACAAGCTCATCAACAGACTGCCCAAATAAAACTTCCATGCCCGGGTAAAGGGCGCCAGGCGCAAATACGTCCGCTCGTGATTCAAAATGGATTCAGGTAAAATCACACCGCCCGATTCCAGAAGCTGGCGAAGCTGCGCGGCAAAACGGACAGACATTCCCATTTCCAGTAATCCGCCGGCCGACTCCCGCGACTGGTTAAGCATATCTTTCAAGGCTTGCATGAAACGATTCGCGGCGCCGGGTTCATATAAAACGGCCAGGGCCGAAGCGGGATCCGCCATCTCCGCAAAAGCCAGCCAGGACGCGCGCGGATCCTCTGGCTGCGCGACCCATCCGGGCGCGCCGCCTTGCCCGATGGATTTGAAAAACATCGCTTTGTCATAAACTTCAAGCCGTTTCTGATCGAGCGTGGAAAGTTTTTCTTTGGTCCTGCTCAGTGCCCGCGCCGCTGCAACTTTTTCGATAAAAGCCTGGTCTTCCAGCGCCACTTCGGGTGAAATGCGGCCCCCGATGACTTTAAGCGATAATTCGCGTGCCAGCGGCAGATAACTGACGGGAATCAGCGGCTCCTGATTCCATTTTTCGGGGCGGCTGATCCACTCCCACACCAGCTGAACACAATCCATTTTTTTGAACGCGCCCTTTCCGGTGACGTATAACACCGCCTCGCGCGCAAAACTTTCGAACGGCTTGATGCGGCCGCCGTGCTGAACGGGAATCGCGCCGAGCACCTGCAGGCTTTCTTGATTGGGTTGAGCATCAACTTCAGCGCGCAAACTGCCAGCCGCTCCTGACAAAAGGATAAGCACCATCATTGCGAGAAGTCCGCAGTATTTGAGTGGCTGGCGACGAAACAATCCGGAGCATTTTGTCATCCTGAGTCGCCTGCGTAACCGCTGGACGGCGAAGGATCTCAGAGATTCTTCGCTGTCCTGCCCGCCCGCCGCAGGCGGGCAAGCAGGCAGCTCAGAATGACACATCATCTTAGCGGTGCGCACATCATTGTCCTTGCCAGAGGCAGGGGCAGAATAACACTGACTATAAAAATTCATGTTCCGTCTCATTCGGAGAATCCTTTAACGCTTGAGAACTTTTTAAAATAAAACATCGTGATAATCCCCGCGATCATAATCACGGCCCCCGCGTATTTTATGCCGATGCCGGGATCAAAACCTACCGCAAAAACAGAAATGTCCGGTTCGCCGAGTGTGCGGCTGTAACTCGCCTGAAAAATGCGCACGCCGCGGTAAACCAGGGGATTGTTCATTGAAATCGTCACGTCTTTTTGCACGCCGCGAAAATCGTCACGCAGCGTCACATCGCTTTCAAACGAAGCCGGCCGGTCGGTGCCCGGGTATTCTTCCACCCGAAAATCGCGCAGTGTCAGTTTGAAATCCAGCTTGGACTGTTTGCGGCCGAAAAAAATTCGGAGCGTTTTGCCCCCCAGCACGACGGTTTCGGGCATCTGTTCTCCGAGCCAGAGCGTTTTGGATTCCCCGCCGCTGTCCAGCCTGACGCGCACCGCCGGCATGGCTTGGGTGCTCTGCGTCGTATTGGGTTCTGCCGTAAAAAAACGGCGCGACTCGGCGGCGGGATAAAAAGCATTGACGCGAAAAATCATGCCCATCCAGCCCGTTGAAATTTCTTTGCCGGTCTCCACAGTGCCCTGTTCGATTTTCGGTCCGGTCAAAATCTGGTAAAGCAATTTTGCGTCTTTAGGCACAAAGCGCAGTTCGTGGCTTTGCCCGCGCGAACCGCCGCCCGGCAGGCGGTAGTAAAGCTGAGCGCCGGTCGCGCTGGGCTTCATCCCGTGCTGCGTGGGAAAATCAGGGTGCTTGGCAAAAACCGTGTGTTTTTCCTCACCTCCGGGCCCCGTCAGAAACAACACGGCGGCACGATTCGGCGCCTCACCTTCTTTAAGCGGCTGTTCCACCAAATGGCCGCCGTCAATCATTGCGTTTTGATATAAATCCGTCAGACGCACGCGATATTCCGTGCCCTCAAGCGCGGTTTCAAAAGGAAGCTTTAAACTGTCTTTCAGGGGAATGTTGAGCATGCGATCCGGCCATTTGAATTCCAGATAAGCTGTATCCTCACCCGGAGCCAAAGAAGCCTGCATCAGCTGATCGCTCAGCACAAGCCGCGCCGGACCCATTTGCACCGAACGGCGCGCCTCGTCGCCCGAAAAAAGCCAAAGATCCTGATTCATGAAACTATTTTCAAGGTGCACCTGGAGCGCGGCCGGCCCCTGCGCCGCGGATACAATTTCTTCATGCAAGCGGCCTTTGGGGAAATAATCCAGCACCGTCACGCGCACAGGCGCCTTGCTTTCGTCCGTCAGGCGCTCTTCTCCGCTCCAGGCAAAGGCATGCTGCTTGAGTCCGATCTGCCAGCCCGTGCCGTCTTCTTCGAAAAGATAAAGCATGGGATCCGGCAGGGTCACGCGGGATTCGGTTGCGCCTTTCTGAACCGGCATTTGAGCATCCAGCATCCAGCGCTTGGTCACGAGGGAACCGATGAGAATAATAATGATGCCGAGGTGGGTCAGCACAAACCCCACATGTTTTTTTTGCCAGGGCCAGCGCGAAAATGCGGAAGCCGCAAGATTGACAGCGAGCAGAAAAAGCAGGGCTTCAAGCCAGACCGTGTCGTAAATTAAAATTTTTGCGGCATCGGTTCCGTAATAAGACTCGAGAATCGTGCCCGCCGCAAAAATGGTCACCATCGCAACCAGTAAAAAAATCGCGAGCTTCAGCGAAGCGAAAAAATCAAACAAGCGCGTCCAGATTCCGCCGATGAAAGACTCTGGGGCGGGAACCAGGCCGCCGTTTTGGCGTGGTGTTCCGGACGTTGAAGCAGGCTGCTTATCCATGACCGGCAAATTCAAAAATTCCTCCGCGTCCGCGCATCGAATAATATTGGGGTTTGAAAGAAGGCTGGCTTCTTACGTTTAGGGCTTGTTGCGAGGGCTTATTATAGAAGCAGCGATTTGTTTCTAAAAGGACAATTTGGTTTCGGGCAATTCATGAATTGCCCCTACAAAACCAATAAACCCTGGGGACACGATACTTAATTCAGAATAGGAAGAACTGAGATTGCTTCTCCGCCTCCGCCGGAGGACGGATGCGTCCTGTGGCGCAAAAGGACGGATCCGCCGCAGGCGGAAAACCCGCCCCTACAAAAATTAGTCGTAAAGACCATCCAGAACCCGGTTCACAAGCCCGTCGACATAGCGTATTTTCTCGTGCGTACGGGGGACGTGCCGGTAACTAATCTTCTCGAATTTTTTTTGATGCTCCAGGACCTTGCGGAATAAATCCTGAATGTGCGGGGTTTTAACGCGGTAAACCCCGGTCAGCTGCCGCTGGACAAGCTCGCTATCGGTATAGTAATCGACCGTTTTAACGCCCAGTTTTGCGGCCGCCGCCAAAGCATGGATCACACCGCTATATTCCGCGACGTTGTTGGTGGTCTGGCCGATTTTTTCGGCGTGTTCGTGATGGATCTCGCCTTTGGCATCGCAAAGAACGTAGGCGAATGCCGCGGGGCCGGGATTGCCGCGCGCCCCTCCGTCAGAATAAATAATGGCATGGGCTAAAGACATGGGCGCAGTCTATGATTAAGTTCCGGGGGTGTCAATCAAGGGCTTCCCGCCCAAAAAGAAAAGGACCGGAATGTGCACATCCGCTGCTATGCAATCATTCCGGTCCCTTAAATCTTGCTTGGTTATTTGCGTACCAGGTTGAGGTAACGCAGAAGATACAAGCTGCCTAAGACCAGAAAAATCGGCATAAACGTCTCAAGCGAACCTGCATACTTCAACCCCACCGTGATTCCGATAAACAACCCGGCTAACAGATGGTCGTCGAATCTCATGATACTCACCCCCCTTCACTTCGCCAAAACGCGATTGCTCTATCTCCGAATCAGGTGCAGCCCAAAAATCACGGCCGCAATCACAAAAATCGGCAGATACGTAATCAGAGTCGTCTGGTAATGCAGACCAACCACCAGCCCGACCAAAATCCCACCGAACAGTTTGTTGTCGAAATTCATGGCATCCACCCCCTTTTTACTTTCGTCACTACACCCACCTCACCCCCGCAAAGCCTGGGGAAGTCCTTAAAAACAAAGCGCGCAAAGTCTAAATATCCCTTATGAAACTTAAAGCCGCTTACGCTTACCGCGCTCGAACGACTGTCTCTCGGAATAATTTCAAACTTTGCGCATTTAGACGCGATTAGTATTTATAACTTTAACTGTCTTTAGAATTCATTCATATTAAAAACAAGCTCTTTTGCATCCTGCGACAAACATAGCATGCGTCCTATAAAAAATCAATACGGCCTATAATAAAGTCGCCTCGAGGTCCTTTTTAAGTCATTTAGCCGTGTGGGGTTAGCTTGGCGAGGTAAATTTGCTTAGATTGCGCATGAAGCGTATTAGAAATTCAGCTCGTAGGGGCAATTCATGAATTGCCCCTACCATTGGGAAAAAACCGCCAAAACATTTTCTTAGGAAGGGTCGATTTTTTTTCCATCGAGGAGCTGCGACTCAAGTGCTTCCAGCTCTTTCTGCATCAGGCGGATTCGGTTCTTTAGGGTACGGACGGGATCGGGTAAATCGCCGTGATCAAGATTGACTTCGGTGACACGCTGGCCGCCCTTGCGGACAATCTCGGCGGGCACACCCACGACTGTGCAAAGATCCGGCACCGGATGCACCACGACAGACCCGGCACCCACCTTCACATGGTTGCCGAGTTTGATATTCCCCAAAACTTTGGCGCCGGCGCCCACCACCACGTGATTGCCAAGCGTCGGGTGGCGCTTGCCGCGCTCAAGCCCTGTGCCGCCGAGCGTGACGCCCTGATACAGCGTGACCTGATCGCCGATCTCAGCCGTTTCTCCGATCACCACGCCCATGCCGTGATCGATAAAAAAACTGCGGCCGATGCGCGCGCCGGGATGAATTTCAACACCCGTTAAAAAGCGCATGATCTGCGACATCAGACGCGGGATGAACGGAACATGCAGGCGGTAGAGCACATGGCTGAAGCGATGAACCACAATCGCGTGAAAACCCGGATAAAGGAAAATAACTTCCAGAAACCCGAGCGGCGTGCGCGCGGCCGGGTCGCGTTCAAAGCAGGCTTTAAAGTCAGAGTAAATCGCGGCAAAAGGGTTCATGGACGAAATTATTTCACACTTCGGGCAAGAGCGCAAGAAAACCGAATAAAACCATTATGCCATGGTGGCGAGGTGCTCGGCAATGGAGGCTTCGAGCAGGAAGCGTTCGGCCAGCGTCGTAATCGAAAGACGGCCGGTTCCGGCGTTAAAGCCCAGCATGCCCAGCGGAAAAAGCGCCGGCAATTTACCGAGCAGCTCCGCGGTGACCTTGATTTCCTGCGCGGTTTTGAAAAGCAGGGCGGAGGAAATCGGCAGGGCATTTTTCAACGGCAAGCCCGACACTCCGACCAGACGAAACCGCTGGCTGGCCGCCACATTGCGTTCCAGATTTTGCGGCAGGCCGATCGCAAGCGCGTTGTCGTGAGCGCTCAGGAAATTGTTCACAGCCGCAAAGGCTTCGCGCGGAACGGATAAATTAATCCGCTGGACCAGCCCGGCCGCCTCATAACGCTTGAAGAACGCCGCAGACTTTTGATAATCCTGATCCGAAACAGTCAAGGCGATCTCGGCCGACAGCCGGCCTTGATAAGACGTTTTGGCCGCCATTTTTTCGATCACGCTTAAAAAATTCTCAAGCCACGGCTCGAGCGCGGCTTCATAGGGCATGACCCAATGAAAACTAACCGGCCCGGCCCTGGTATCCAGAGCATGCTGTATCGCGGCTTCAAAGGCTTCGGGTGTTCCATCCACAAAAGCTTGATAGGCACTTTCAAACGCAAGATAGTCTTGCACGCTGTCATTCGCCGAAGCGCCGTCCGTTCCTAAATAGGTTTGTGCGTAAAGGTCCGCAAAACGCGGGGCTTCCTGCTCAAGCGCCGCCGCCGCAGTCTCCGCACGAAAATCAGGGACGTTCAAGAGCGCGTTCACGTCTTCTGCCGCTGCACGATTCGCGGCCCAATGCTCAAGGAATTGAGCTGCGGCATCACGCATTTCGGAACGCTTCGGAGTGGCTTCCAGACGAATCCACTGATGCTGATGGCCTGGCTCAAAACGCACATGGATTCTTTTGAGCGGCTGATCCACGAGCAATTCTTTCGGCGCGCTCGCCGTCCAATCCACGGCTTTAAAAACATGGCCCGTGTCAAAATTCAACGCCTGCACCGGCAATTCGATCCAGGCATCGATGGGTTGGGGCGATCCAAAGGCGTAATTGGCCACGGCAATCACCCAGTTGTTTGTGCCAGGTTCACGTTTGGCCAGCGCGCTCAGATTTTCTCTGTTGCTGGTATTTAAAAACTGCAGATAACTTTGTCCGGCCACATGCGCCGCCCGGCTGCGCCCGCCTAAAGTTGCAAGCCCCGGCGAATCGATCATCATCTGACGGTACCCGGCCGGCAGGGCACGCGCGGCAAATTGCTCCCCGATGGCAATGCTGTGAGCGCTGGGGTTTGCCAAATTCGGGAGACCGGCAAAGCGCTCCCCGCCCGGCAGTGAATAAATCAGGGGCGTGCCGAAATCACGCGTATCGATCATGACGGGAGCCCCCGTATCCGCAAGCAAAATCATTTGCGCCAAAAATCCATACACCGGCCCGCCGATATCCGCCACCGCAATTTGATCGAAATTGCTCGGATGCACAAGCACCGGCGCGGGATGTCCACCCGTGATAAACCCTTGCGCCAGATCAAAGGCGTTCTTAATCGCACCCTCCAAATGTCTCAGCGTCGTGTTGTTGAGGCCGCGCACCAAATTAAAATAGGTCTCGAACACGCTTTTATCATAAGGCACTATGGCGTCTGGAAATCCGGCGCGGGCCGCAAGTTCATGGTAACGTTTTACATCGTCGTCCGAATAAAGTTCCGGATAAAAGCGGAGCTTGCGGTGATAACGATCCCAGGCATACTGCGAAGCCTCGCGGATCAATTCTTCCATGATTTCCCGGTTGGGATCAAAAGGTGCGGCCGCGTGAAAACCTTCGCGGCCCCAACGCTCAAAGAGCGGGCCCAAATGCCTATTCAATAGCTTGCCGGCCAAATCAATGCGGATGCTGTCGGCCCCCATATCAATCATTAATGTAAGTGCTTTTAGATAATACGCTTTGACTTCATCCAGGAACGGGTTAAGCATCGTCTGATCCACATTGGGTGCTCCTTCTCCCTCAACGTGTTTGATCAGCGTCACGGTTTCCTGATCGCCGGCACCTTTGCGGCTGACAAAAACCGAACCGTCGCGAGTGTTCAGCTCATCAAGAAAGGCAAGCTTCTCTCCTTCAGATGACAAAGAGCGAAAATGGACGAGCTGGTCCTCCGGAAGAGGTTTTGAAAAAGCCCAGCGCGGATCCGTGGGTTTGAGACTCTTCTGGTCAAAAGCGTCCGGCGCAAGCCAGCCCATGAAGTCAAAGGTCACCGGCACCGCGCGCGCCTGGCCGCCGCTCCCCTGGCGCAATCGGGCGGTGTACTGCGTCAAAGCAATTTGCGTGGCCTCCGCAGAGCCTGGCGTATGCAGATCGCCGTCATGCACGCTGGAAAACTCAGGGTCGAGATTTTCCGCGGTCATGCCATAGATCGAAAAAATATTTCCCTGGTTATCAAGATGAAGAACGCTAGGTCCGCCGGGAACATGCACTAGCTGGTGTTTGCCCCAATAGTTCTGCACCCAATACCGAACCCCCCCGACGTCGATCGCATGCCGTTGTCCGTCCAGAAAAGAATGGGCCTGACGCGAGCTCGCAGAACGCCGCCAAATCCCGTAAAAATAACCGCCAAAAACCCCGTGCTGCCGCCAAAGCGGATCAAGTTCCGCGAGCCGTTGGAGATTTCCGGTGCTATGCAAATGCCCCTCAGAATCAATCGTCATGCCCGCATCCACGACATTGCGCGCCAGGAGCAAACCCGACAACGGCGGCGCATCCGGTTCGGCCAGCTGATAAACCCACACATCCTGATCTTTTTCATCAAGGCTTTTTTGAAAACCCAGGGCCGTCAGGGTCGGCACATCAAGCGCTTTACGCCAAACCCGAATCGAGGTAAACCCAAATTTTTCAGCCCAGGTTTTTAAATTTTTCTCGAACCAGATTTTGAACGCATCGTGCTTAGCCAAAACGGGAAAGTTCATCTTTCCGAAACCCACGGTGAGCGCATCGCCATCCGCGTCAAGGCTGATATGGGCAAGCCCTTTCCCCTGAAACACCATTTCGCGGCGGCGATCATGATTCAAGGCGCCTTCCAGCGTCGTCGTCAGAGTCAGCGTCATTTGGCCTTCGCCTTTATTGGCTAAAAGGTAAAATCCGGGTTCATCCCAGCGGTGCGGCGCTCTGTCATTCGGCATAAATCCATCGCCGGCGGTCCACCATACCAGGTCTTCGATACGATGCCCCTGGCTTACAAGGTGCTCGATAAATTCTTGCGGGAAAAGCTCCAGAATGGATTGGCGGATTTCCGGCGGCGCTGAATCTGAATAAAAAAGCGCCGCCCGGGTCACGTCATTGGGACCTTCAAAACCCGATTGATCTCCGGGAAGAATATCCAGAATCTGAAGCCCGTCGGCAAAATCAACGTAGAGTCCGCGCGCATTGATATCGCCTGTCGGATAGCGCCCGAATTTACTGCCGCTCGTGGCGCTGGAAACTTCCACCAGATTTTGCTCCGACGCGCCTAAAAATCCCCACAATTTTTTAAACGCATCGTAGACACCGCCGTGCAAAACCGCATTCACACGTTCCTGCGGAACCACCAGCCCTTTGGCAATGGCCACGACTCTCCGGAAATTTTTATCACCCAAAGGCACGAGGAATGCGCGGACATTCGGATTACTGGATTCGAACGGAACCGCGCCGTAAGCCCCTTTGTCCAAAAGATCAATCAAGGCCTGGCGCAGCCATTCGCTGTGAAAATATTCTGCCTCAACGCGTTTGCCCGCCAAAATATTCTCTAGAACCCGCACGGGTTCCCGCTTTCGTGCGCGCGCCTGATCCATGTGCCGCAGGTACTGCGCGGCAGTCAAGCGCGCATCCAGAACCCGGCTTAAACGCACCGAAGTAGCTTGATACGACGCGAAGCGCAGTTTGTCGTGCTGATACTGCTGCACAGCTTCTAACAGCGCCTTTAAGTAAGCATCCTGCCCCATGCCCTGCGGAATAATCGTATTGCCCGACTCCGGTTCATCCCAGTTCAGAATTTGGCCCTGCTGTTGAAAAATCGCTTCAAGATACGGCGATGCAAACTCAATGCCGCCGTTGACCGCTACATCGGTTTCCGTAAACCCCGCCGCCTCGGTGCCGCGCAGAGGATCACGCGTCGAATCATTCACCTGCATATCCGTGGCCGGAAGAAGGACGCGCTGTTCCGGAATGCTCCAGCCCGTGGCCACAATCAAACGGCCGGGGCCCAGCCCATTGACTTCTGCCTGCAATCTTTTCAAATCCTCATACATCTGCCTGGATGTTTTGCCCGGCTGAACGTTGCCGAGAATAATCACCTGCACCCCCGCGCGAACCAACTCGCGGATATTGCGGTCGGTCAACGCATTTTCACGGCCGGCTTTTTCATCGACCAAACGGCCGGAATAAGACACCACCATGCGCTCAGGGTCTATGTTGGCAAACTCCGGATCCAGCTCTCTCAGCTTGGCATTGTCGCGCAAAAGTTCTTTGGCGCGGCGTTTGGCCGCCACAAGCTGCTCGGGCTCCGCATATTCAGGGTCTGCTCCCGGAAATCTTGCCTGGAACCAATCTTCAGCAAAAATACCGGCCAAGACCTGCCGCGAAGCTTCGCGGTCATCGCCATTGGTGATCGCCACCACTTTGGCCTGAGGATCCAGCTTGCCCTCTTCCTGAGCATGAATGGCGGCAACACCGTTGGCGGAATCCGCAGCCCGCACCCCGCCGCTGGTGGAGTCATCATCGCCGCGGGTATTCACATCCCGGGGATCAAACATCATTTTAAAATACGGTTTCCAAACATCCGGCATCTTCATTCCGGCCAAAAATTCCCAGCCTCTGCGTCCGCGGTTGCGGTAGGTGTGGGTGGTCATGTTAGTGTCGGCATCCTGAAGTGAAAGCTCATCCGTCTGCGTGATCAAGTCGCGCATTTCATGATAGGGGTGGGAAGTGTCGTTCCTTACACGTTCTCTCTCAGCCGCTGAAAGCCCGTCGAGATAATCCGAGATTCGTTTAAAAACCGGCAGGGGCCCGAGCTGGCCATCGTTGGCCCAGAGAACGCCCGGCGACTTTTTCTTACCCGCATCGACGCGCTGCTTCTCCAGTTTTTTTACCAGCTTCACTGAGGCTTTGGACATAAATTCGGTAAATTCTTCCCACGAAGCGGCGCCTTTTTCGCCATAGCGGTAAAGCAGTTTGGTGTAATACTCGTCGCCGCCTTCGACGGCCGGTTTGTCTTTGATCAGATACACGTCCATGCCAAACTTGTTTTTGCCCTTAAACACTTGCACCGTCACATCCGCGCGGTCATGAATGCCTCCGTGCCGTACCCGGATCGTAAACTCCATCACCGGCTGCGGGTTGTCCCCCAGGCCCTCCACCGGCACCGGCACTTTGCTGTAATCGACATCGCGCACCGGATTACCGTCGGCGTCGAGCCGGAACGGATAATAGGGCTCAATCGTGACAAGATCCGCTCCCTGGCCGATCAACTCTTTGGCTTTTAATGTGTGGTATTGTCCGACACGTCCCAAACCGCCGGCAGCCAGCCACGTTTCGGGTGAAATATAATAAATAGTGGAACCTGCCAAGGAAGGTGCGTGTAATTTGAGCCAGCCTTCCGGCGTTTTTTTCTGCAAGATCAAAAGCATCGAGTCGACAAGCGGCCGTTCATGCAGCAATTTGCGCGAACTGAGGAAATCTTGCAGCAGCTTTTGATTCTGCCGGGACATTGAAACAACAGCCTTCAATACCGGCCAACGCGCCTCGACTTCATAAAGCGGCCATTTCTCGGTCGCAGCCGCGTACTCCTCGAGCAGAAGCTCCAGCTGAGCTCCTGCGCCCTTACGGCTACCCGTTAAATCCTGAAGCTGCTGTTCAAAGTCTTTACGGATGTAATCCACCCGGTTTGCTTTGACCGCAAGTACGCGCGCCTTGACCGCAAGGTCATAGCCATCCCCGTCTCGCCGCACATAACCAAGCTCGTTAGCAAGCCGGTCAAGCGCTTTGCGCGTCGCCTGTTCCTGAAGCCACTCCCCGTCAAAACGTAAACCGTGAATTTTCTTATGCACTTCCTGAAAAATCATGGCGAACGGAACCGCTCCCGGAGTTTCACGTTTTTTATCAAGCAGGACTCCGGCCGCAGTCTGCATCACCCACCATTCAGGCGTAAGCTCATGCACCCCAAATAGCAGATCCGTATCGTGTGTCTGCCGCATCTCGGAGCGAGAGATGTCAACTCCGGGCGGAGATTTGGAGGCGGCAACGGCGGTGGAGCGCATCCTTGCGGATAAATATTGGCCGCGGGCGAGAGGATTGGCGATGGCAGGAGTCGCGGTTTGCGCATTCACAAGATTCCAGAGGGCCGCCGGCGTTATTTTGTTTTCTACTCCCCAATTTTTTAATCCCGCCGCGAACCGCGACACTTTGGCGAGCCACTCCGCCTTCAGTTCCTCCTGTGAACGCAGCCCCGTCGGTTTGGCGGCGGCATCAATGAATTTCAAATACGCAGCAGCCTCATCTAGCTTTTTGGCGCCGGCTAAATCACGAATGACTTCGTCGCGCCAATGCCTGATCATCGCCGGCTTTTCAGCGGGCGGCATTTCTGCCGCCAGCTTTTCTGACGCCGCCTGCGAAAAGGCGCTGTAGAGATCGATTTTCCCATTTTGAACCTTAAAGTGGTCAGCCCAGGAAACCTCACCCAGCATTTCGCGTTGATAAAGATTTTCCGGAGGGAGATCGCCGATGGCCGGAGTAATAACCGCGTAAGAAATATTTTTTTTGCGCAGGGCCTGCGCTAAACCGGCCGTGTGAAAACCGCCGGCAATCACCACGGCGGTTTTCTGGCTGCGGGTCTGCATGGTTTTTAGTGCGCGCTCGTTAAAGATTTTTTCACGCTCTTCGGCGATTTGATAAAAGGCAGCAAGGGGTTGGTTTTTAGACAACCACTCGGTCTTTAAAGCCGTCACGTGACGCTCCAACTGCATAAAGGCTGATTGTGTGATCGCTAGATCCCCGCCAGAACCATGCGGGGATGACATGGTGGGGGAAAGCCTGAATGACTCAGTGCTAACAGCGCTGAGTACATGATGGTCTCTGCCTCCGCGCAGAGGCGGGGATGACATGCGGGGAAAGGGCGGTGATGACTCAGAACTAACAAAGCGATTATTATCCGTTAGGGGCAATTCATGCTTGCCCGCCGTGGCGGGAATTGCCCCTACGAGCCATTGTCTCTCGTTGAGCGACAGCCAGTCGCGGCGAGCGAGTTTAATTTCAGAAAGTTTCTGCAAGAGGCGCAGCTGGCCGTCCAGCGCATTGACCGCGCGGGCTTCCGGACTTTGAAACATTTTTTCTTTTTGCTTTTCCAGATAATCCGCAACTTCTTGATAGAGCAGTTCACCCTTCATCTGCTCAAGAAACTGCGCGCGATGCGCGAGCGCTTGAAGCGCGGGCGACAGCGCAGCCGCCTGCTTTGCCTCCAAGCGCCGGATAAGCGCCGCTGCAAACGCTCCGGCCGTCAGCGTCTCAGTTTTGTAGGCCTGGTGCTGACGGTGCAAGGTCATGCGTTCGGCTTTGTCTTGAACCGCCGCTTCTGTTTGCGTGTAAAGCGCGTCGATTTCTTTGGCCAAATCCGAGGGTGCGGCGCGGTGTGTTTTTGTCTCTCGCCACTCCGCAAAAACAGCCGCGAAATGCGGGAATGACACAGCACCAACAGTGCTGTGTACATGACTGTCCTTGCGATCCCGCAAGGGCGGTGCCGTTTCCTTTTCCGGGGCGGCCATGTTCTGCCCGGTCACAAAATCCATGAGGTCCGCAAGGCCGCCGGCATTTTGATAAAAGCGCGCAGCCTGCTCATCCAGCGCGAGCAGCTCCGGGGAATAAACCTTTTTTTTCAGCAGCGTCAGTTCTTTTTCGAGATTTTCTATTTCTTCCCCACGCGTCTCAAACCCTGCCGTTGACTGTGCAAACGCCATTTGCTGCTTCTCATAAAGCTCCGCATCTTCAAGTCCGGCATACTGCAGGTCTTCAGGGCCTAGCACTGCGGCGGCCGAAGCGCCGGAGAGCTCCCCCGCATCGCGGTATTGCTCAAACACTTTGGTTAAAATCTGCTTATCGGAAAAGGTCCGGAAAAGCCGCGGGTCAAGGTCCGATGCGATTCCTTCAAGCAAAGCCAGGTTCACGCCGTTTTGCCGGCTAAGAAGTCCAAGGATTTCCTGAATGGCTTTCTGGGCGGAAGGAACAGCGTGCGCATCCTGCAGTAAAAGCACCAGGCGATTGTCGGTGCCCTGGTAGGTTTCTTCAATATGACCCAGAGCCGCGGGCAGCGTGAATTGATTGAGCGTCTTGGCAGATAGCTGAGGACCCCGCAAATTTATAGAAGCCGCAGCGGCATGGCCTGTCGCTGGCGCATAGAAAAGCGTCGCGCCGTAGAGACAGAGAGTGACAAATGCCTGTAAACGAGTGGCTCTAGTGATACAAACCCGCAAGAAATACCTCCGGCAATTTAGATCAAAACTGCGATTTAATCGCTTTAGGAAAGATTTAGAAAATAATACATGAAGACTTTAAGTTTAGCAAATATAAGGAGATACATTAATTCTGAGGTGTGCGAATGTTAGAAGATATTAGCGGATGCTATTTAACGCGCGGCCAGGTCGTCCGTAGGGGCAATTCATGAATTGCCCCTACAAAACTAGACATTAAATCTAAATAATGCCTGCACTGATGCGCAGGCACCGCGCTTCGACGGCCATTGTAGCCGTCGTAAGCGTTGATCAAACATTGAATCGAAACAGCACCACATCGCCATCTTTGAAGATGTATTCTTTGCCTTCGATACGCAGCAGACCCTTGTCTTTGACAGCGGCGGCAGAACCTAAGCGGATAATATCGTCATAGCTCATGGTTTCAGCGCGAATAAAGCCGCGTTCAAAATCCGAGTGGATCACGCCCGCCGCCTGCGGAGCTTTGGTGCCTTTACGAATCGTCCAGGCGCGCACTTCCTGTTCGCCGGCAGTAAAATACGTGATCAGATCGAGAACACCGTAGCCCGCGCGAATGAGCGACTTCAGCCCCGGCTCGGTTAGACCAAACTCTTTCAAAAATTCCAATTTTTCATTCTCGGGTAAGTCCATCAGTTCCGATTCGACTTTTCCAGAGATAACCACGACCCCCGCACCTTCTTTAGCGGCACGTTCGCGCACCGGCGCCACCCATTTGCCGCCTTCGGGTAAATCGGTTTCAGCCACATTCGCGCAGTACAACACTGGCTTCAACGTGAGAAACGCCATGTCCTGCACTTGTTTTTTTTCATCGTCGCTCAAGCCCAACAGGCGCAGCGGAGTACCGTCCTCAAGCGCTTTTTTGACTTTTTCATAAAGCGGCATGAGTTCTTTGGCGTCTTTATCCCCGGCGCGCGCTAGTTTTTCGGTTTTCTGGTAACGCGCACCCATGGTGTCCAGATCTTTAAGGCAGAGTTCGGTATCAATGACTTCAATGTCGCGAATCGGGTCCACACTGTTAGATACATGCACGATATTGGGGTCCTCAAAACAGCGCACCACATGCATGATGGCTTCCACCTCTTTGATGTGCCCGAGAAATTGATTGCCCAATCCTTCGCCCTGCGACGCGCCCTTGACCAGTCCGGCGATATCATAAAATTCAATGACCGTCGGCACGGTTCGCTTGGGAATATAGATTTTTGCGAGCTCATCAAGCCGTGAATCGGGAACGGTCACGATGCCTTTATTAGGATCGATGGTGCAAAACGGATAATTGGCGGCTTCCGCCTTGGCGGCCGACAACGTATTGAAAATAGTGGATTTGCCCACATTCGGCAGTCCGACGATCCCGACGCGAAATCCCATGAAGTCTCCTTTAAAAAAACTTTTTTGCGGTGAGGAAGTGCAAAATATATCACAAAGGATTGCTGAGAGATAGATTCGTGATCCTCACAAGCAAGGCTCACACACCCGTCCGGTACTCATCATTGCGGGGAGCGAAGCAAATACGCTGTCATTCCCGCATGCTTTAGGCGGGAATCTAAAATCTGGATCCCCGACTAAACATTTCGGGGATGACACTTCGTGTAGATTGCTCCCGCCACAGGCGGGCAAGTCGTCCCCCTGCCTGCCCGCCGTGGCGGGGGTGAGGGAAAATATGAACCGCAGCCCCCTCATCCCAACCTTCTCCCCCCTGGGGAGAAGGATTTTTTCAGGAATCTCCAAACTCAAGTCACCCACTTTAAATACTGAATATGGCACTATTTTGGGATCATATATTTAAATACTGGCAATTACTTCGATCATTACCCCACAATGACCAATTTTAGGTCATGCTATCCATATCTCCTGCCACCGTGGGCAAACCGGCAGGGACGGAAATGACAAAAGTTCAAACCGTTAAAATTTTTAGCAATCGTCAATTTTAGCTTGACTTATTTACAAAATATGAATATTTTATTTCCTGTTTATGAATATTCAGACACCACAAAAACGCTTCCTTTTACCAAGCCTACTGCTGTGCGCAGCCTTCAGCGGCTGTCCGCCGGTGCCGGCTAGCGCACAGCCGGACATCGCCGCCACCCGATTGATCCCCGCGCCTACCCCTGAAAAAATTTCCGCGTTGGCGCCGGCCTCGGCCCACACGTTTTTCACGGCCTCCGCCAGTACTCTCTATAAATTGTCCCGGAATCGGGACTGGCAAACGCTGTGGCATGCCCGGGGTGAAAAAATCCATCGTTTGCAGCCCGGGGACGGCCAGGCCCTTTTCGTGCTCACGGATCATGCCGTTTTCAAAACCGCCGCCCCACAGACTCTCGCGAAAAAAGTGTTTGAATCACGCCGCCATGATCAACGTGAAGTCTTTGCATTTACGGAGTGGCCGGGGCGTCAGCTTTATTTTGCCGGAACCCGCTACGGACTTTTCAGTTCGCGCGATCAGGGCAAAACCTGGGCGCCGCATACCGGGTTTGGCAAACAAGAACCTGTTCTCATGCTTGAGCATATCGATGGCCGGATCTTTCTCGCCACACAGGAAAGGTTGTATCTCTCAATAGATGGCAATGCTTTTCACGCGGTTTGGACCCTGCCGCAAACGGCTGCTGAGGAAAGCGCGGCGGCCTCCGGGGACTTATCCGAAGACAACGCCGAAAGCCTTGATTCGATTTTTTTCATGCCCGCCCTGCGCTCGGCCCTTAGTGATAAAGAAAGGACTTACTGGCTGTCCACTCCGCGCGGCGTTGCTGAAAGCCAGGATGGTGTTCATTGGCAACAGCTGCCAAACCATGGGTTGCAAGATCCTGAAATTCTTGCGCTCGTTTATGCTCCGGCAGCTACTGCCTTATTTGCCGGCACAGCGGACGGTATCTATCTTTTCGACCGGCAAACGGTGCAATGGAATAAACTGGCGCGGAGTTCCGATCACGGAAAAATTAGGGGGTTAGCCATCCGTGGCGGCAGCTTAAACACTTTAACAGCCCTCACCGACAACGGCATTGCCGCCTTTGAACTAGGCCCGGCCGAAGCGCTTCAAAACAGCCGCTGGGTTTCAGCGCCGGGCGCGGAGCGCCGCCTGCGTGAAACGATCGAGCGCGAGCCCTCAATCCACTCCGTCACACGTGCGGCCATTCGAGCAGGCAATCTTTCTTCCGCGAAAATAAAGCGCTGGCACTACGAATCGCGCCTAAGATTTTTTTTGCCGCAAGTTTCCTTTAGCCGCAGTTTTGATCAGGCTACAACGGTTGATCTGGATCGCGGTGGAACTGGAGATCCGGACCGCTACATTCTGGGCCCTGACGATTTGTCTCGAGGCTGGAATTTCAGCGTCACCTGGGACTTAGGGGATTTGATCTGGAATTCCGCGCAAACATCGATTGATTCACGCGAAAAATTAATGAATGACCAGCGCCGTGACTTTTTATCAGAAACCGTGCGGCTTTATTTTGAGCGGCGGCGGCTTACGCGCGATCTCATGCTGGGCGATCCCGCCGCCCCGGGCCGCACGGATCAAGAGCTGCAGCTGGAAGAAACCACGGCCCAACTGGATGCCCTCACCGGCGGCTGGTTCCGCGAGCAGCTAGAATAAGCGGCAAGGGAAAAGCCCTGAGGAGAAGAAAGAGGCAAGCGTCTAGTAAGTTAGAAAATCAAAGGAACTGGTAAAAAATTGATACCGGTTTTAAAAAATCAAACATTCATCCTCAATGCTACTATCAATGTGTTTTCTTAGCAGACTCTTTGATCTGCGTCATGAACCAGATCTCTACTCTGTCATTCCCGCAATTCCTACTCTGTCATTCCCGCAATGTTTTGGCGGGAATCTAACAGCCAATCATGGATAACCTATATTGTGTTTACATTTTAGCCCAGAAGAAAGACGGTGTTTTGTACATCGGCGTTACAAACGATATAAAACGCAGGGTCTGGGAGCATCGGCAAGAAATTGTTGCGGGTTTCACACAAAAATACCATGTCAAAAAATTGGTTTATTATGAAACAACACCTGACATCACAAGCGCCATACTTCGCGAAACACAAATTAAGCGTTGGCGTCGCCATTGGAAAATTCGTTTGATCCAAGCATTCAATCCAAATTGGAATGATCTGTATGAAAAAATCTGTGGACGCTAGATTCCCGCCAAAACATTGCGGGAATGACACGGATGCTTAATGCAGGAATACCGCCGCTACACCCTTGCCGCTTCCCCGCCGCTCGCCGCTATCCGCTTTACGCTTCTTTATGCAGACCATTGTACGGCGATGCTGTTTTGTATGACGCCCCACACATCGGCCAAATAGGACTCGGCGACCTGCCAGCGGCCATTCGCGCCCAGCACGGCATAAAAATCGCTGATCTTGCGCACAAGTTCTGCCGCAGTGCCCAAGCCCGCGGTATCAGAAAGCGAGCTGTTTTGTTGTGCCGACGCATAAGCGTCGGTGCTCAATTCTGCCAATGCCAGAAAGGCTTTCAGCGCGCCGGGTTTGGTGTATTCCAGCGCCAGCACTTCGCTTTTGATTTGATAGTCTTGTTTCAGACGGCTCATCTGCGCCTGCGTTTGCAGTTTTGTTGAAGCGCTCTCAAATAGCGCGGCCTGAATCACAATTCGTTTCTCCGCAAGATGCGCCCGGTCCAATAACCCCTGGTGCACGCGCTCCGGATATTCTTCCATTAGCTTTTGAAACTGCGCTGCCCTGATGGCTGAAACAGGAGTGCGATCCGTGCCCTCGAGATAAATGTCAAAATGACGGTGTTGATTCAAGAGCGCAAGCAATTCCCCGGCGCGCTTTTCCGCTTCGTCCGGCCGCATACGTGCCAACTCCCCCGCGTCCAGAAACACCGCCGCAGGCACAGTCAAATCGCGAATGTCTTTCTCCGCCAGTGACTTGCGGGAATCCCGCATCTCTGAACGATTCAAAAACATCCAGGCGTGTAAACGTTTGGCTTGCTCCGTAAGCGTGTCCGCCTCTTGGCCCGACGGCTCAGCAGACTTCACGGTTTCAGCTTGAGGCAAAGCCGCCGCTATTTTTTTAAATGGAACGTGCTTCTCTCCGATGCCCACAGCTTTAAAGACCTGTTCCAGCGTGGTTTCGACCGCTTGAAAACCTGCGTGCGCGTTCTGGGCAAAAGAGTCTGCGTCCGTGCGATATTTCATAAATTCTAATTGATTCAAGTAGTCAAACCAGGGGCGATCCACCGCAATGAGCTGGCGCAGTCTGTGCGTTTTTGATTTTTTATTCAGCTCGGTAAGCAAACGCTGCCGCGCCGTATAAAAATAGGCGCGGTAAGGCTCCAGCATGTCATCGAAAGCCAGCGTCTGTGCGCGCGTTTCACGCAAATACGTTTCGCTCTGCGCCTGTCCCTCGAATCGAGCCATGACCGGATCGTCTTTAGCATAAAAGAAATAAACTTCTCCGGGCTGCCCTTGCCTTGCTCCACGGCGAATCAATTGATCATCGATCCGTTTAGCTTGCTGGCTTTCGGTCAGAATCACCACAAGTCCCCCAAGCGCCGCAACGGCTTCATCGATTTTAATATTCACCCCTCGGCCGACCACGTTGGTGGCAATCGTCACCTGGGACTGTTGGCCCGCGCGGGCAATGGCAGTGACTTCTTCGCCGAGATTAAGCCCATCGACCAATGTCGCTTGGACAGGGCGGTGCCCACCCGCAGTCTCTTCCTCCAGCTTTTGTTCGAACCATCGGGCCTCATCGATGCGCGAAACAAATACCAGCACCGGATTTCCCTTTGCATGAATTTCTTCGATCTTCGCTAAAATCGCCGCAAACTTTTGCTGCCGGTCCGGATACATCACCGGCTCATGCGTTTTCAAGCGTGATTCATAATGGTTGGGTATCCGGACATAATCCAATCCGTAGATTTTTTTGACTTCAGGCGCATCATTGCCCATCGTGCCCGTAATCATGGCCAGCTTCGACTCCCCACTTACCTTGCGATAATAATTTTGATAGGTGAGAATTCCGGTAATCAGCGCAAGCGGCGGAAAAACCACTTGCTTGCCGTTTAAACTCTCTTTGGCGGCAACGAATTGATGCCGGTGATTGCCCAATACATGCTTGATTTTAAGCCGGCCGGTCAGCTCATCGATCAGAACGATTTGTCCGTTATGAAGCACATAATCCTGATCGCGATGGTTCCAGCGCGTCACCGCCACGGCCTGTTTGAGAAGATTCTCAATCTCCCCGGTCTCCTGAAAATTTCTAAGCCGCTCCGGATCGAAACCGGCCCGGCTCAAAAGCTGCATGGCCAGCGGCGCCGCAGACGGATCAAGCGCTACAGTCTGGTTCATCCGGTTAAGCGTATAGTGAGTCCCTCGCTCCAAAGTCAATGCCGTCTGATAAATTTTAATATATTCTTCAGATGACAGCTCAAGCTGGGTATTGAGACCTTCTTCGGTCAAAATCAGCGGGTAATGGGCCTCGTCCAGAAAGGTGCTGTCACCCTCATCCACCACAACCAGCGCGGGCGCTTCCGGTCTTTGGCGCATGGTTTTCAGCTCGCCCATCGTTTGATCGGCAAGATAATCGAATACAAACGCATCTTTCACGCCATAAGTAATGTCCGCAAGGTAAACATCCTGCACCCTGGGCGCGTTTTTAAGATTCGCGCGCCAGGGCTCTCGCATCGCATAGGCTTTTGGATCAAAAAGAAAACTTTGGTTGTTGTCCAGACGCACCCCCACGCTCAATCCCAAGAAATGAAGGACTTTAGCCATGGCCTGGGTGTCCCGCGCCGCGAGCAAATCATTGAACGTATGAATGTGAACGCCCCGTCCGGTCAAGGCATGCAGATAAGCCGCCATAGCAATCGACAACGTCTTGCCTTCGCTGGGCTCCATCTCGATCGCGCGGCCTGCATGAATCGCAAGCGCCGCCATGACCTGTTCAGGCGTGGCGTCTTGCCCCAACACTGTGTGGGCCGCTTCTTTAAACACCGCAAAAACCTCAGACAAGATTTCATCCAGGGAACCGCCCTCGCGGAGGTGCTGTTTGAAATCATCCGTCTGCCGCAGAAATTGGGTCCGGTTCGTCAAGCGGCCCTCGGCCCGGTACTGCGCCTGAAGCATTGCGATTTCTTTTTTGCGCTGTTCTAATCCGGCGATAGCACCGCCGCTTCGCATCTCGGAGCGGGACCTCCGCGTCCCGTCCCGAGAAGTCTTGCGGCTCCCGCCGCGAGGCATCTCAGATCGCGAAGCATTACTGAGGTAACTGTCTAAATCGTTTATGGTTTGAAGATAACCTTCCCGATTCCCGGAGGAGGTCATCCACAGGCTGGCGACTTTTTGTTTTAACTCGTGATCGTCATCCATCCAGCCGTCCTGCCACAGCTTTTTAATCAACTCGTAAAATAACTCCGCGGCACGTTCATATAAAATTCCGGCACGCTGTTCATGCGCATCGCCGGCAGCGTGGTAAGGCAAAAGACCGGCCATCAGCGTCGCATGCGTAAAATGCAGCCGGTATTTCCAATGGCCGTCCTGAGATTCGAAAGGAAAAAGCTCGGGATCCGGACTACGCAAAAACTTCCGGACATCCATCTCATAAGCATGAATCGCGGCCATCATCCGCTCGGCTGAAGAGTATTCCTCAATCAATGTTTCTTGAAATTGCGCCGGAGAGCCGGCCGATTCGGGAAGACGAATGCCAAAGTGATAGCCCCCGCTTAGATTCAACGCCAAGTCGTAATGCCCGCTGTAATTGTGCATGAGCTTCGCAAAATCATAAAGCGGGTCATTGCCTTCGGGCATCCACTTGGGGTCGACGAGTTTGAATTGATCAAGGTCGCCATGGGCTAAAAGCAAAAAAGGATCCATAAGAATATTGCCGAAATGCAAATCCCCGGCCTGCTTGGACAAGTAGGGCGGCGTAAAAAGGTTCGGGTGGCGCCGGCTCACGCGCCTTAAAATATTCAGCGCCGTTTTCAGATTCGGCCGATGTTTAACCAAACCGTTTGAGGACTGAATTTCGAGATACGACGCTTCAAAAAGCTTGTTTAAAAGCGGCGACAGGGCCCGCGCATCAGCCCAGCGCTCCTCCACTTTTTGAAAATGAAATCTTTCCAGGAAATCCGGCGGCGCCTCACTCTGTTTATGCGCATAAAACAGCGGGGTGAGTGTCCGGTAAATTTGTTGACTGATCCCAAAACGATTTTTCGGAGACAGCGCCGGAGGTAAAAGTCCGGTTTGTCCGGGAAGATTTGTCGCCTGAAAAATATCGCTTAAAGACGGCCAAAGCACGTCTTCCATCACAACAACGGTGTCGCCGCCTTCGTCGGTGATCGAATAAATCTTGGGGAAATACGCCCCGGCCGGATCATGTTCCGCCTGCATGGCGCGGATGTATTCGGCCTCGCCGCGCAGCTTCCCTTTATCTTTTTGCGTATCGGCGCGTTTTACAATAAGGGAAGTACCGTTAGGGCTCGTAAGACGCTGCACACTGCTGTACGAGCCGCCGCGCAGGGTTTCAACGACAGATTCTTGATTCTTACGAGAGCTTTGCAAGGGCACAATCGCGTTGAACTGGCTTGTCATGGCAACGGAATTCATATAGCCATAGATCATGTAGTAGAAAAGGGATTTGGCCAGCGTCCCGGCGGATGCTGAACGGCTTACATGCAGGTAGTTTTGTCCGGCGCGTTTGATTTTGCGCGCGATGAGAATATTGACGCTGCCCTCGGGGATATCGAGCATGTGCGCTTCCAAAGTGTGTGTGATGCGCTTTTGGGCCAACGCTGGAATTGGGATGGCGCCAAGGAAATGATTGAGCACTGCCTTGCGATCAAGCCGGCCTAAAACTTCCGGCCGTTTACCTTGCCACCCTTCAAGCGCGCTCGCATCGCCCACCACGGCCCAAGTCACATGCTGACGATCCAACTGCTCTGCCAGGCGCCAAAATTCATCCGAGTTTTTTTCCGCAAGCGCCTGTTCCAATACCTCTAATTGATTTAAAACCTCCTGGCTCCCGGCATCATTTAAAAACACTCGCATCTCGGAGCGCGCACGCGTAATGACAAGGCGTTGTCTCTCCGGAATTTCGGCGTAGGTTTGTTCGTCGATAGAAAATACGGGGCCAAGTAACTCGCGAGTTTTGGCCACAACGCTTGCGTCATTACCAATATCCATGACCGCCGTTCCGCGAGAATTCATGAGCCCGTCCAATTTCCCGATGATCCCGTCAAAAAACACACGCCCGGGCATCAACCCAGTTCTTTCCGGCGGCATATCGAAATCGGCCAAAGTCATGACTGAGGGGGCATTAAAAAAAACAAAGTCGTACCCTTCGCGAACAGGTAAATCTTTGAACTCCTGCATTTCTTCAACACGCCGAATACGAATCAACCCCTTCTCCCCTAAATTAAATTCAATCGTGCCATCGGCATCGACCTTTTCCGACCAGGCCCCTTCCCCCAATAAATTTGTGAGCATCGCTGAAATGTTTTCCTCTACATTCAAAACCGCCGCTTCGTCCAAGTCGATGACATCCATGTCAATGCTCGTCACTTGATGGACATGCAGAAGTTGATAAATTGCGGTCAGTGTGTCAATGCCTGCTCCCGGACCAACACTCAGCACTCGAATTTTAGGGGTGGATCTTAAGAGGGACTCTTTTTCTGTCAGGATAGCGGCAACCCCCTGTTTTGCAAAATGAACGGAATGATTCAGAAAGGCCTCCGTCGCGGACTGCCCTTCGTCAGGAATGAACGGGTACACGCCGGGTTCCACGGCCAATGAGGGCATCCCGAACAAGTCCGTGAAATCTTGATGATGACGAAAATCCGGCCATGTTTCGGAAGGGGGCGCCTGATCAGCGGTAGAAGGCAGCCGCGAAAGGCCGTCGCGAATCCCGTCTTCCAAGTCAGCGGCAATATCAAATGCCGGTACAGCCGCATCTTGCGCGTAATTTTCAAGAATTGTTTTTTCTAGGGCGGCCTTCCCCCACAAACCAAGCCGCGCCGCTTCATCCCTGTAAAACTTGGCCAGATCTTCACCGGCTGATGCTTTAAGCCAGGTTTGATTCGAATCAAGGCTGCCCGCCAGATTTAGCACAACCCAGGCATGCCGAATACCGTCCCGCTTCTCCTGCAAACCTCCGAGGTCAAGCAAAAGCGGAAATCCAAACAAAGTTCCAAAATTATCAAAATACGCATCGTGCGGAATCGCGCCCCGGCGAATTATTTTCAAAACAAGCTGGAGCTGATCGCGGATCAACGCTTCCGCTTTTTGCCGCTCGCCACGCTCAATCGCCCGGAGAATTTGCTCTTGCAGGTTGCCCTCTTCGAGCATGTGCACCGACATGGCGTGCGGATAATGCACCGTGAGCGCTTCCGTCTGGCCCGCAGGAAAAGTAATCTGCGTGTCGTGTTTCATGCGGATAAAGGTAAAATCAGGAACTAAGCCGCCCAATTTTTGCATGGCCAGCCGGTGAGAGGCATCTGTCACTTCGGCTTTGGCGCCGGAGTCCGGATCATCCGTAAAGATTTTTATCAAAACACTCCAATGCCCAAGCTGTTTCACCTCCGCCTGCGAGCCGCGGTTCCAAGCATGCAGACCGAGCTTCTCAAAATCCTTCATATCCCATTCTGTCGGAAGCACGGGGGCCGCCACAAACGACTCCGAAGCCCTTTCCAGAGCCGGGGCCGCCACTTTACTTTCAAAAGCGGCTTGAAAGGTTTCAAGATGGCGGCGCCAGTCATCACGCCAGTTCCAATCAACGCTTTGAGGATCCATACCCATCCGATAGGCTTTTAGTTTAAACGCCGCATAAAGCAGGTTAGGAATCAAAGCAAAATAATCTGTCGAGTGCGCCACTGCGTCCCGGATCGAAGTAAATGGCAAGTGACGCTCTGCGCTAAACTCGTAGCCTTCGCGGTGTAAAAGCATCAGCGTCTGGAAATAAGGCACATCTTCCAGAGCGGGCAGATATCTTTTTTCCACCACTTTGGGATCAAGCCGTTCGTCGTCTGTGTCATAAAGTCCCGACCTCATTTCAGAACGGGCGGGCGTTGTCTGAGTATCTTGGGCAGCAGCCTCTGCTTGTGGCGCCTCAGCAGTCGCGGTGGATTGGGCGTGCTGCGCCGCGCGGCGTTCAGCACTCAAGCGCTGAATGGCGGCATAAATCCGGTTACTGCGAATAATGGAAAAAATGCTCATCCAGAAAAATGCGGCAAACCTGAACGCGCCCCACACATGCGCGCGCGCGTAGTAGAAAAGCCCAAAAACCAGCAGCCCGCCGGACGCAAAATAAATCAGGCTCGGGATCAGAAAAATTGTTTTGTCCTTGAATATCAACAGTTCAAGCATTGCGGCAAGCTGTGCGATCCAAATCAGCGCCCGGGCGCCCCACTGCAGCCGCCCCATTCCGTACTGCGTGCGATTGTCCGTATCCAGAAAAAATTCATGCACGTATTCGCGCCGGTTGAAGGGCAGGGTCGCTTGGGAAAATTGAATCCCCTTTTCACGCAGCGATTGTTTGTAAATCAGGGCCCGCCGGGCTGCCAGACGAATCCAATCACGGGTCGCCGCACCCTGCTGCTCGCGCCGTGCGCTTTCATCATTTTCATATTTGCCAGCCAGCAGGGAATCCAGCGCCCAAAGCCCGCCGGATTGACTGCCGTTGACCTCGATGACATACGGCACCAGCTTGCCGTCTTCGCGCGCCACCATCAAGTCCAACCCCAGAAAATCAGAAACGTTTTCACCCGGTTTTAATACCCCGTCTTGCCTGGCGCGAGCTTGCAGCGCCTCAAAAGTTCGGCGCGCAGTCTCTGTGATCGCTTGACGCAGCGCTTCCAGTTCTTCCTGAGTTATCTTGAGTTTTTCAGCAGCTTCCTCAAGCAGCATCACCATCGATCCCTGGCTGATATTCACCGCGGTTTCTTCATACCCGGCCCTAACCACTATCCCGCTCACCACCGGCTGGCCTTGATCATCAAGAGAAACCAGCACGCGCAAATTCCAATCGAGCGCGAGGGGCTCCGCCGCCGCATCGGGCTGTGCGGGATCAGGCTCGGGGATATGCAGCATCAATTCGGGAGTCACGCGGCCTTGTATGAGCATGTCGCGAGAGCGCAGACCCGCCAAAATTCTTTTAAGTTTGAGTTCTTTGAGTTTTTGATACGCCGGATCAAAATCAAGCCAGTTAAAAAAAGTGATGCCGTAGCCCTGACTGCCATCGACGGGCTTGAGCACGACTTCCGATAGCTGATGGTCAATCATGAAATCGCGCAAAAAAGTTTCGAGTTCAAAGCGCCGGTCCCAAGAGAACCGGCTCTGCCGGTATTGCGGAAGCGCCGCAACGCGCCCGGAGCGCGGGCGTAAAATGACGCCGGAAGCCGGGGTGGGAATGCCCTGCTGCAGCAAAATTGCTTCTGTCAGCGCCTTATCGTTAAAGTAATCCGCTTTCGTGGGATCCATGGCCGTTGGGATTCCATGAGTTCTAAACCGTTCTTGAAATTTGTCTTCGGCATTCATCAAATAGTGAATCGGCAGCGGGGTTTCAAACGGCACCCAGTAAGGTTGATCTTCCTTGAAAACAATCGCGGCATTGGCCCCGAACACTTCGCGGCCATCGCTGGACAAGCCCACCTGAACATTCTCAGGAAGTACGAGCAAAACATTTGTGTTGGCATGTTTGGCCCCTTCGCGAATTTTGACGATGTCATTGTGATTGGCGGGATGAATGATTGCGAGTGTCACAGCCTCTTCGCCCTGCTTGATCAGTTCGTCGGGCTTACCAAACTTGATCGGGGGAAAGCCAAGCCGCATCAACTCGGCACGCGCGGATTCCCATAACAGACTTTTAGCGGGCGTGGGGTCGAGCGAAGTCCAATCAGCCAACTCCGGCGCTGCGCCGAAGCGTTCCGGCGCGAGATCATCAAGGCTGACAGGATCCCAGGCAACGCTCGCCCAATCCAGCTTTTGCGGCAAGCGCTTTTCAATGAGCATGATTTTTTTAAACTCTTCAAGCAGCTTGAAAGCAGAGCTTTCCGAGCGCTTATCCGCCCGGTAACCGGTGAGGGTCATGCGCGCTTTCCATAACGGCCGGCCTAATTGCTGTGCGAAATGCAGCAAGAGCGCATCCACATCCTGATACCCGGCCTGAATCAAATCATTTTGTAATAAAACCCATTGCGCCATAAACCGGTCCGCCTCGCCCGCTCCAGAAAAAGCAATGCGCTTTTCCAGTTCCTGCCGCAGTGCGAGCAAATCCGCCGCTGGTTTCTTTATTCCATCAGAGCTTGTGCGCATTTCGGAGCGTTGCATCCATTCGGCTGTTTCCCTGCGAATGCCCTCGCGATCTAGCGGTGCACTATGTCCCGGCCAGCCGAGCAAACTAAACGGATAATGCTCAAACCTGACGGGCGCGGAAGCAAAGAATCCCTTTTTGTTCAAACTTTGCACAGATCTTGAAAACTGCTCATCATCAAGTGCTTCGTGGCTTTCCGCAAAGTACTCCGCCTCAGGATACGCTTGCAAAAGAAAAAGGGTCATCAACGTCATCAGTCCCTGGCCCTGGTGCGCCAGAGCCACATAGCGATGACTTAACTCCAAAACCTTGACCTCCCGCCCCCCCGCAGTGACTCCATCCGCTACACGAAATAAAACATTTCCGATACCCACGGTATTTGTGCTGGATTGAGAAAGCGTGAGCCGTTTGAAAGGCCCGACTGTTTGGTTTAGCAGAACATGAAAGGAGTCGATTTCTCTATCTTGCATCCACGGCGCAAACCAGGCCTGTGCTGTATTCGCGCTTGGTGTTTCAAACTCCGTTTCCTGAAGGGTTTGAAGAGAGTCCGCGGCGAATATTCGTTTTTGAATTTGGTCTAAGAGGTGTTCTGCTTTAGCACGGTGATAACGGTGCATCATGGCCGCATAGCCGAAACCCAGCACGAGCATATTAAAAAAAACCGCATACACCCATACGGATATCCCCATCACCATGCCCGCCATAAGAACCGTCGCAATATTTGCAAATACCGCGATGAAGAAAAAATAGAAAAGAAAATCTTTTTCCAGCGCGAATGAGTGGGTAATAACTTTTTTCAAATCTCTTTCCAAGGAATCTCGAGAAACTTCATGAAAACGCAATACAAAAGGCAATGACCGGAAGAATCGCACACCTAGTTTTTCATAGAGCCGTTTTTCGAACGGACGTATCCGCGAATACCATGTTGCCGGCGTAATTTTGTCGCCCTTTCCGCGCATCTCGGCCCTTTTCGGAGAAAAGGACTGCCCTCCTCCCCCGTCGGAGACAGGGGCCATCGTCTTTCCAGCGCCTTCAGCGCCGGTCTGACTTGGGGATAACCGCCCTGGGCTGGATTGACGCACCCAAGAGCTTGTGCTATTCTCTGACCGCTTATGAGCCCTTCTCTGAACGATTACATTTCGATTGATCCTGAAATTTGCCACGGCAAACCCTGCTTCAGGATCAACAACAAGCCCTCTCGGATTATGATTTATCTGATTCTGGAACTTCTGGAATCCGGCGGATCGTTCGACCGGATCTTGGAGGAATATCCTCAGTTGACCCAGGATCATATCCGCGCCGCCCTTCATTATGCGGCTGAAATCACTAGAAACTCCGAATACGTCCCTTTCCATAAAGCCGAGTAAATTCACCCGCATGAAATTTATTTTGGATGAAAATGTTTCATTCAAACTAGAAAAAACGCTCTTGGCCGCGGGCCTGTCATTTTCAAGGCTGCCCTCCGGCACTAGCGACAAAATTTTATTCGTTGAGGCCCAAAAAGAAAAAGCCGCGATACTTACCCACGATAAAGATTTCATGAATATGGCTGCTTCTGAAACAGCTGGCATTATCCTGCTGCGCATCCACCCGCCGTGGTCGTCGGAAGTATCCGAATCGCTTAAAAAGTTTCTAACCGCTGTTCCTGCCGCAGACTGGTCTGGAAAGCTTGTCCTGCTGGAAAAAGATGGTTTCCATATCCGCTGTTGACTTGCTGCCCGCATCTCGGAGCGCCGGCTGGCATCAAAAGCTACGGTTTGCCGGGATTGACCCCAAAAGACTGCTGTGCTATCTTTCAGATTGTTATGCAAAAATTCTCCCATATTACGATTGATCCTAATGTCCTCGGGGGCCAGGCGTGTATCCGTTCTCTGCGAATTCCAGTTCACTTGATTCTGGATCTGCTGGCCGCGGGTGAGAAACCCGAAACCATCCTGAAGGATTACCCCAACCTCACGCTGCCGGATATCCGGGAAGCCCTTGAATACGGTGCTTGGCTTGCCCGCGAAGAGTCTTTCCCTGCCTCTGCCTAGCCTTTCTCTAAATACATGAGATTTCTTCTCGACCTGCCAATTTCGCCACGCCTCGGCGAATGGCTCAACGATCTCGGTCATGATGCTGTCCATACGGAGACTCACATCCAACAGTCCATAACGATTCTGGAAGATTCCAGAATCCGGATACGAAGTCTCCCCATTTAAAAGACCAGGGTCTGAGCTGAAAAAGAGATTACGTCCCGCCGCAAAGCCGCCTAAACGACTTCGCACCTGCTGCGAACTATCCACATTCTCATGTCTTTGCAGTCTCATCTCGGAGCGACGGTGACGGACCATCTGAATCACGGCTCGATCCCACCACGCGGGTTTCGGTGAAGGCACGAGGCCTGATGACATCGGCATATACCTTGTTTCAGGGGTGTCGGCAATAACAATAAAGCTTGATGGCCGCATCAAGTCATACCCAAAAATGAGCTGCGGTTCTCCTGGAAGCTTTGACATCTTCAGAACATCTGGCTTGGCATCACTCACTTGGAGGTGAGAATGCGCACCCTTTGGAATCTTCCTAAGAAATTGGGTTAATTCCATTTCATCCTTGTTCGATCGTGAGGCCCTAGCGCCGAAACTTAGCCAGGACGGATCTAGGTAAGTCACTTGGGCTTGACCATTAGGCATAAGAACACGGTGTACCTCTTCAAGCATTCGCAGTTTATCGTAGAGATGGCCTACCACACCGATGGCCAGCACATAATGAAATTGATTCGTCCATTCGGCAGGCATCATTTCCGCCAGACCTATCTGCGGTTTGAGAACTCCGGCTTTCATGAACGCCAGGTGAAGCGGTTCAGCGCGAGAATCGTCAGATTCAAATGCCCTAGCATAAACATCCACTCCATAGAATTGGTAACGCTTTGCCAACGTTTCTGAAAACTGCTTAACATCCGAATCATTTTCAGAGAAAGTCTTCCGCGCTAAGAGCTTCGTCATTTGTTCTCGAGTTGACTCATCTTGCTGAGCGATCTGAACAGCCAGTGTAAACATCGCATAGCGGCTGCCCATCCCGATATCCAGAATTTTCATAGGTTGATCCACACTCAGGGCCCCGCGTTTTTCCAGATCGCCCCGCTCCCGCATCAACTCTTTAAATAAAAGCCCCGCCGGGAAAAGAGAGTTATCTAGAAATTCCTCATACCTTCTTCCTCCATGCTTAACGGGGATGGGTGTATCACCGCGAACCGTCCCCTTCACTGAGAAATCGTAAACATCATCTGAAACCGCATTTCTAGAAGCTTGTCTGATTTGAAGCTCTCTTCTTTTCGAATCAGAGTCTCGCCATTTTAAGTACCATTCAACGCTTTCTGCAGAGTGGCTCAGCTTATTCGCAACGGGTTCGTTTCTGCGTTGATCTCTGGGCATACGCATTTCGGAGCGCGAGATAGCATCGTGCACAGGCTGTACGACTTTTTGATCAAAGAAATTACGCAAGCGTTTCTCCGGATGAAGGAAATGCTTGCTGTCGTGGACAAGCGCAGGGTAATAAGGCAAGGTGGCAACAGCGTTATCCGCAAGTCCGAGAGTCTGCGCTTTGACTTTGAAAAGTGTCCACAAAAGAAAGGCGAGGCCGTCCCCTGGCTTAGAGCGCATGGCATTCGCAATCGCCTGATCGGCATTATCAGCTCCGTCAAAAATCACGGCTTCCGTTTCGACTTCAAACTCGGAACGCTTTTGAGCGGTGACGCGCCATAAATCCCGAGCGGCCTGCACTGAAACATCCGCCACCAGCGGCAAATATTCGCGCAGCACTTTTTCACGGTTAAGACCCGCATAGATGTTTAAATCTCCGAGAAGACGTCGATCATCGTTCAAATAAACACTCAGTGCTTTCGGCTGCGTGGGATGGATGCGGATCAGTTTTTCATCCGGCTCGTAATTGATGCCGGGAAACTCCAGCAGTGCCGCCAACACAAACTCAGGATCCATTTCAAGCTCGTCGGCAATGTGCCCCACACTTAATTGGTAAAGGCGCGACACGCGTGCCGCGCCTTCAATAAACGCATGCAGGCGCGCTTTCGGTTCTGTGAGATACAGCACGGGCACGCCCAGTTCCTTCAACACATCAAAGCCGGCCGCGTTGCCGCGCGTCGCCAGAATCATCCCGCCCGGATCTTCATGAGTTCCCTGCCAGGGCCGGCCGTTTTTAAAATGAACCCAGGCCACGTGATAGCCATACCCCAAAAGCAATAGCGTGACGTTCTTGTTGTAATCTTGCGCGGATGAAAAATAGAGCAGCCCGCGATCGCTCACCAGCTGATGGGCCATGTGCACAAAGTTAAGATGATCATCAGGGAATGGCTGATTCGTCGAAACAAAGTCCATGGCATGAAGTCCGCGATCTGTGAGAAATTGATCGTTCGAAGCCAGGTAACTTTTATGCATTGCCCCCGAAAAAAGACTGACTCGGTCTTCTTCGGTGCCGCTCATGTGAAGAGCCAGATGTCCCGTCAATAAATCACCTACTTCTATCTCAAACCAACGTTCACCAGCGCCCAAATCAACTCCCATGAGTTCCATATTAGGTTCTTTCGCGTGAAAAAATCGTTGCATGAATTCCGCAAAGTCCGGCTGCAGAGCCGGCTCTGCACTTTTCTGCTGGCTAATCTCTAACTCCGCCAAGGCCTCTGCCAAGCCATCGGTCGGCTTTGTCCCTCTCATTTCGGAACGGGACGATTGTTTATTTAAAATTAAATTATTATTGACAAATAACAAAATATCTGCTATTCTGTTGCTCCCTCCAGTCGCTAGATTCTGCGGCAGTTTCCAGGACGGGTAAACTCTTGACATCTTTTGTGTAGGCAGATAACCTTGAACGGATAGTGCATTTTGCAGATATTTGATTTTGAGTGGGATGAAAAGAATATCGAGCATATTAGCCGGCATCAGGTAAATCCCGATGAGGTAGAGCAAGCGTGCAAGCATCACCCTTTCATCCGTCACGGGCGTGAAAGCCGCTATTTGATTCACGGCCAAACGTATGCGGGTCGATATTTGTTTATCGTTCTTAGGCTTAAAAGTCATGACTGCGTACGACCTATCACGGCCCGCGATATGACCCGGGTTGAAAAAAAGCTGTATCAACAGCATCGATAAAAAATGAAAAAAGCCAAAAAATCTAAAATTCCCCATTTCCGATCCGAAAAAGAAGAAGCTGAATTCTGGGACACTCATGACTCCACCGAGTTTTTGGATGAACTCAAGCCCGCGCATCTGGATTTTTCTCAATGTCCTAAAAAGCCCGTCTCGCTTCGGCTGTCCGAAAAAAAGATTGAGGCGCTCAAAAAAACTGCGTCCCGGCGCGGCATCGGCTACTTGACGATGATGATCCGCCTGTGGATCGCGGAGCGCCTCCTGCGCGAGTCCCACCGCAAAGCCGCCTAAACCGCTGCGCATTTCGGAGCGAGGCTCCGACGAGGCCCGAATTGTGCCAGACCTCCGCGGCTGGCGCATTTCGGCCCTTGCGGCAGGTTTGTTGCGCCGCCAGCGCATCACGGCATAACCGGCGGCTGCGCTTAAGGCGCCACCCGTCACCATGCCCAACGCGATCATTTCGACTTTCTCTCCGGACCAAAAATGGCCCACAAGCGCCCCAAGCACTAAACCCGCGGCTCCAAAAAGAATGATAGGCAGAATTTTCTGTTCCAGCCTGCGGTAATCTAACTCCTGACGCAGGGCGGCAAGCTGCGATTGGGCTTCGGAAAAAATGCGTTGAAAGGCCCGTTCGTCGCCTTTGGGCGGAAGGCCGGCATTTAAAATTTGGTTCTGTAATTGCTGGACTTGGGAGAACTCGGTTTCTGCC
>Ga0154324_112_pt3 | contig 54119 bp, 58 predicted proteins | sample RifGroA2_FD_115852 | JGI IMG/M metagenome (GOLD analysis project Ga0154324, IMG submission 115852) | Omnitrophica bacterium GWA2_52_12 | reverse complement strand
CCGCCGTGGCGGGGGATCCATTCCTCTTCCCTTGTTATCAAAAAAGCAAGATGGATTCCCGCCAAAACATTGCGGGAATGACACAACACCAACAGTGTTGTGTGCATGATTGTCCTTGTCTCCGCACAAGGGCGGGAATGACACAACACCAAACATTCATATTTGAATTTTTGTAGGGGCAATTCATGAATTGCCCCTACGAGCAAACAGAGCACCACGGACTTGAGTCTGCGGGGTATCCTAGTAGGTTATTTCAAAATTTTTTTCGAGAGGACATTCAGGTTTTTATCGAACTCGTAGACAATCGGCGTACCGGTGGGAATGTTAAGTTCAAGCACCTGCTCCTTTGTCATCTTCTCAATATCCATGACAATCGAGCGCAGGCTGTTGCCGTGGGCTGCCACAATGATATTCTTCCCCGCCTTTAAATCCGCTTCGACATGCTTCTCAAAATAGGGCAGGGTGCGTGCTGCCGTATCTTTAAGGCTCTCGCTGATGCCTTCCGGATTCTGATCCGTTATTTCTTTGGGCGGGGGCACATCGTAACTGCGGCGCCAGATATGCACTTGTTCGTCACTATATTTTTTGGCGGTTTCGGCTTTATTCAGACCCTGCAGTGCTCCGTAATGACGTTCGTTTAGCGCTATATCACGGACGACAGGCACATCACTTTTCCCGGCGTTTTCAAGCGCAATCGCCAGCGTTCGGTTGGCGCGGCGTAAAACAGAAGTGTAGGCTTTATCGATAGGGTAGGGCTTTATTTTTTCTCCGGCGGCCGTGGCTTCCAGTTCACCTTTGGGTGAGAGATCGACATCGACCCAGCCCGTAAAACGGTTTTCAAGATTCCACTGAGACTCGCCGTGACGAAGCAAAATTAAAAAAGACATGAATGACTCCTTATCTGGCCCGGTTGTTTCGCAACGGGTTTGCAGGGGCAATTCATGAATTGCCCCTACAGTGTTGGCTGATTTTCGCGCAATGATTGTGTAGGGGCGGGTTCTAAACCCGCCCGTGAAAATAAAACTATTCCAGCAAAATTGGAGCGGGCAGAGGGAATCGGCGCCTTCGCACTGAAAACCTATTTTGCTATCGCAAAATAATCAGTGCTGCGGTCGCCGTCCGGCCGCTCGTAAGTTGTCGCTGCTCCCATAAGGTCGCAGCTCTGTCGAAGGGCTCGCAGCCTCCCTTCGATTCCCTGATCGCTTGAATTGGAGCGGGCAGAGGGAATCGAACCCTCATAGCGAGCTTGGAAGGCTCGGACTTTACCATTAAGCTATGCCCGCCGGATGAAGCGAAGAGAAAGGGCATTATAAAAGCCGCCTGTTTCGCTGTCAATCAAGGCTGTATCGCGAAAACCTGCTTACGTTTGGGGCTTAAACCCGTTAAAATAGAGCACTTATCGATTATTCACCGGAGAATTTTGTGGCCACTGTAACGGAGCGTACGGACAAACAAGTTTCAACAGGGCAAGTTTCGAGCAAGGAACTTTCTTTCTGCGTCATTATTCCCGCCAGGAACGCAAGCCACACATTGGCAGAAACGCTGGATGCGGTTTTTCGTTCAACCCTCCAGCCGCACAAAACTATCGTAGTCAATGACGGCTCCCAGGATGACACGGCGGCGCTGGCCATGGCTTTCCCGTGTGAAGTCATTCATGTCAATCTGGGCCAGGGCCCCATGCAGGCCCGCTTTGCCGGAGCCGATTTAGCGGATCAGGACATTCTTATTTTTGTGGATGCGGATGTGCGCGTTAAACCCGGTACCTTTAAGCGCATCCTGCAGGATTTCAACGATCCTGAAATCGATGCTGTAACCGGATTGCTCGCGGCTTCGCCCAAACTGGAACATGATAATTTTTTTACCGCATTTAAAAATGAGTACATGAATTATGTTTTCCAGAAACAGTCCTCCCGCAGCCGGTTTCTTTACGGCTCGATTTGTGCCATCCGGCGCGAACGCCTGATTCGTTTTATACCGATTGCATCGCCTTTCGGCAGTCTGGTTTCGGATTCCGAGCTGGGGTTCCGCCTGCGCGCCAACGGAAGAAGAATTTTGCTGGATCATCAGCTGGAAGTGGAACACCTTAAAAGGTATTCCCTGGCGAGTCTTCTTGCCAATGATTTTGCGATCCCGTTTCTTTTTTCGATGATGCTGTGGCGTTATGGCTGGTCGCCGGCCACGGCTAAATCAGGGCGATTCTCGCATGCATCGCTGGGCCAGGCCGCCGCCAACGCGCTGTCTTTTGCCGCTCTTTATTCCTGGTGCGCTCTTGCAGCCGGAAAGTCATGGGCGGCCGTGGCTATTGTGGCGCCGCTGGGAGTGTTCGGCTATTGGTTTATTTTTCTCATAAGGGTTTTGCGGAACCGCGGGAAGAATTTTTTTCTAAAAACTCTTTTCTTCCTGCCGCTGGACGGCGCCGTTATGTTCTGTGGAATGATGGCCGGTTTAGTGTGCGGGGCTATTCAGTCGATCGAGGCGCGCTGGAGTCGTTTCCTCTACGTGCGCAAACTGAAGCATTCCAACATTTAATCATGGCCAGAAAATGATCCGCCCGCCGCTGACGTTTATAAAAAAGCATGCTGCCCTCGCCCTTTTCATTTTTTTTACGGGCCTTTACCTTTTGACGGCCGGCGGACACTTTTATAATCAGGACGGCTATTTTAAATATTTGACCCTGGATCAAATTTTCAACGGAGCAGGGCCTTTTCACCCCCGGTTTTTCACTCCCGGCCTGGGCGGCCGCATGACGACATCCTTTCCGCCGGGCACATCCATATGGATGCTGCCGCTCTATTTGGCGGGAAAAGCTGTGATGGCCCTGGTGCTGTTGTGGAACCCGTCAGCAACGATAAACCCCGCACTTTTTTTCTCGCCTTTTTTTGTCACTTTCCTGAATGTTTTTTTCTCCGCAGGGCTGTGCGCTCTTTTTTTTACCGGAGTTTTTCGGATGGGGATGCCATTGCGAAGCTCTCTGGGGATGGCTCTGTGTCTTGGCTTGGGAACTCTGGTATGGCCCTATTCCAAATTTTGCTACTCGGAACCACAGGCGGCCCTCTTTCTTTGGACGGCTTTCATGAGTTTTTACGGTCTGAGAACGGATGCCAAGATTGCTTCGTCGACGGCTACGCCGCCTCCTCGCAATGACGAAGAAGCGGATCACCGCAAGGCGGCGCACGAGGAGGTATTGTCAGTGCGAGCGCAGCAAAACAATCTCAGTCATGCGGTGCTTTGGCTCTGCTGCGCGGTCCTGACCAAATATGAGACGATTTTTCTTTGGCCGGCTTTTGCGGTTTACGGATTTTATAGTCTGAAAAAAAGCCAACCGGTTGGCAGGGCGCGTGATCTGATTTTTGCTTCAGTTCCGCCGCAGCTTTTGACCGCAGGTCTTTTGATTCTTTGGAACTATTGGAGGACAGGGCACGGATGGACATTTGGCCATTATGGCGGTTATTTATTTTCTAATCTTTGGGGGTGGGGAATCGCCATGGCTGTTTTGGCTGGGGCCGTGCTGTATTTGTGGAAGCGGCCGGCTGTGTCTGGAATCCACTGGGGAATTAAACTCCTGGCGGTGGCCGGCATGGGTTTTTATTTATGGGCGGCACCGGCGGGGCGCGGAGAAGTTTACGCTGTTTTATTTGCGCCCGGCAAAAGTTTGTTTGTCTTTTCGCCATTGTTGCTGCTGACGGCCGCCGGCTATCCGGCCTTTCTCAAACGTTTTCGTGCCGAAGCTTTGTTCACGGCGGCCTTGTTTTTCTCCTATCTGCTGTTCTTGCCGCCGACGCTTCAATCCGCAGCCTGGCAGTGGGGGCCGCGTTTTTTTGTATCGTTGATCCCTTTTCTTTTTCTGCCGGCATGCGTTTTTTTTGACGGCGCTTCAGAAAGCCTGATTAAGCGAAGCCTGAAAATCGGCGTAATCCTGCTGTCTTTTGGCGTGCAAATTTTGGCGGTCAGCGTGTCTTATTTAGATACGTTCAATTACACCTCACAGCGGGTTTCGGATGATTTCAACCGGCCCCTCGTTGATTTTCAAATCGAGCGCAAGGCTGTGTTTCCCAGAATGATTGAGGATTGGTCTTATGCGCCTCTGACCATGCAGACAGCGGTTTTACGCTCGGTTTTGACCGGAAAAAATCCGCCGGTTCCGCGCGAAACGCTGGCTTTTAAAACCAATGTCAAAAAACCGCAGAACTGGAAATGGGATTTCTGGTGGGTCTACCTGTGGCATTGGCCGGAACTATCCGGGCGGGTCCGGCTTACGGCCATTTTTTTGGCGCTGCTGGCCCTGATTTCGCTGGCGAGGGTTCTCCGATGAAACATGCGCTGAGACTGCTCTGGCTGCTGAGCCGGGTACATTTACGAACCAGCGATTACCGTTCTGTCCTCGGCATTTTCTGGAGTTTCGTAGGGCCGCTCTTGACATTCCTGGTGCTTTTTTTAATTTTTCAAGACCGCTTTGGCCGGCAGATTCCGATGTTCACGCTCAAACTTTTGACCGGTATTATTGCCGTATCTTTTTTTACGCAGTGCGTGCACGTGTGCCTGCAGGCGGTTCGCAACAGCAGAAACCTGCTGATGTATTCCCTGGTGCCGTCCGCGGCTGTCATTTTCTCGCCGCTGGCCGCGGCACTATGCCGCGCTTTGGCAGGATTGGGGCTTTGCCTGGGCATTGCGGCCCTTCACGGCTTGCTGGATGTGCGGCAGATTCCGCTGATGCTTTGTTATTTTTTGCTCTTGGGCTTATTTGCGGCCGGCTTCGGCTTGATTCTGGGCACGCTCAATGTTCTGGCCGCGGACGTCGGAGAAATCTGGCAGGTGCTTTCACCCCTTTTGATTTTTGTGACCCCCGTTTTTTACTCTATGGACATGCTCTCGTCTTGGGCCGCCCTCCTGGTTTCTTATTTCAATCCGGTTTCAGCCACTGTTCTGATTCTGCAATCCGCCATCAGCGGGCATCGAGTTCCGGGGATCACGGCATGGGTCTATGTTTACCCTGTTTTTTCGGCGGTTTTTTTTATGACCGGCGGTTGGTTGTTTTACAAAAAATTCGAAAAGCATCTTTTGGAAGTCTAAGACAAGCTATGATTCTTGAATTTCAAAAAGTGACGAAGCGTTTCAAGCTCTACAGCAGCCACAAAACTCTGTTTCGCCTGGCGGATGCGGTTTTGCGGCAGAAGCGGCTTTATAAAGAGTTCAGTGCTTTAGACGGCGTCAGCTTCCAGATCCGGCGCGGTGAAAAAGTGGCCCTGCTGGGTTTGAATGGCTCCGGCAAAACCACGCTTTTACGGCTGGCGTGCGGTATTTTAGTTCCCAGTGAGGGACAAATCATCCGCCGGGAGCCTTTTTTCCCGCTGTTTAATTACCGCTTGGGTTTGATCCCTGAACTGAGCGTCGGTGAGAATATTTTTATTTTGGGTGCTTTCCACGGGCTTTACAAAAAAGAGATAGAGGCTAAATTTCGCGCAATTCTTGATTTTTGCCAGTTAGACGATTTTTTAAGCCTGCCGGCGCGGCATTTGTCGACGGGGCAATTAGCACGCCTGGGATTCGCCGTTTTTATGCAAGCGGAGCATGATTTTCTGGCTTTTGATGAAAGCACGGCATTTGGCGATATTGTGTTCCAGCATAAAGTCAGCGCTTATTTTGAAACACTTTTTAAGAACCCCGCCAAAACGATTCTCATGACTTCGCATAATTTAGGATCACTCCACCGGCATTGCCGGCGGGCCCTTTGGCTTGAAGATGGAAAACTACGTGCTGACGGCGACGCCGCGCAGGTCATCGTCGAATACCGGCGCGTGCATAACCGGGGGCTTCAACGTATTCCGTCCAGAGCGCTGAAGCAGGCACCGGCAAACCGTTTTTTGACGCCGCGGCACCATGAGATGCTGCTGGGCCGGATTACAGACGAGGTTTGGAATTTTTTCCGGCAGCGGCCCGTATTTGCGGAACACGCGAGCGAAACGCTTCTGCGGGACTGGGTACGCGAATTTCACGAGCTCTACGCGAGGCGCCCCGTGCCGTACAATCCTAACGGCTTACAATTCCAGGGTTCCTGCTGGCTTTTTCTGACAGCCCGCAGTTTGCAGCCGAGGCTGATTGTCGAAAGCGGCATCCTCCGCGGGCACAGCTCCTGGGTTTTACGGCAAGCCTGTCCGCAGGCGCAGCTGCACCTTTTTGATCCTGATTTCAGCCATCTTGAATGGAGAGACCCGCAGGCGGAATATCATGAGCAGGATTGGGCCGGTTTTGATTTTGGAACCGTGGACTCCGGGCAGGCGTTGGTTTTTTTTGACTGCCACGTGAATCAATGTTTGCGAGTGGCTCAGGCCCACGCCAAGGGATTCCGCCGGTTGATTTTTGACGACAATATGCCTTTGTGGCAGGTCTACAAAAGTGCCGATCCGCCCTGGCCGACGCTGCATATGATGATGAGCGGCCTGGGTATTTCCGGGGAAAAAGTAGCTTGGGCTCATAATGGAATCCCTCAGGAGCGTCAATGGGATGAAGCGCTTTTTCACGGCGCCGGGCAGCTTATTGAAACGCTGCATAGTTTTCCGAGCCTTGCCGCGGCAACGGGGATCGAGGGCTACTCCAGTTTGAGTTTTGTCGAGCTGAAATCCTGAGCGACCCTGTGGGTTTTCCGGGCCCAGCTAAAAAGAGTTTCAATCCCGGCAGTAAGAATTGAGTTTAAGATGCCGGTACGGTTTTGCTGCCGCAGCTTGAGCAGATACCGGATGCTGTTTAAAGGCAGGGGCAGGCTGCGCAGCGGGTAATAGTCTTTGCTCATGAGCGGATCTTCATAGTCTAAAATTTTTCCCCACCAACGCGCCAGCCAGGCGTGTTTTGAGCGGTTCCGGCGGGCCCAGCGCCAAAATTGGGTCGAGCGCAATTTTTTAAATCGCAAGAAAAGCAGACGGGCCGTGAAATGAACGCGCAGCATTTCCAGCGTTTCGAATTCCCAGTCCGGCCGCTGCTTGCTGAAAGAACGCCAGGGGATGATGGCCAGCGGTTTGAAACGAATGCATTCATCCGGCAGAAGCTTTTTTTTCCAGGCGCCGGGCTTGCCGTTGCGTACGGGATTGATGTGAAAAGAAAGATTCGCCGGATTTTGTGCGCGCCGGACCATTTGGGCTGCTTGCAGCGGGCCGGCGCGCAAGTTTAAATAATCAAGAATGCGCCGCGTTGTTTGAACCGGCTTCTGGTAAAGATCATCATAAGAGAGAATCAAGGCTCCGGCTTGTTCAAACTGAGGCAGCCATGTTTTCCACCAGGCGGCATCCACATCCTGATAATGCCATTCCGGATGATAAAACCAGCGGCTGTGATGTCCGGGAGAACGATTGGTAAAATGATAACGCAAAGAGACTAGCCGGTCCCGGGGATCACGGGTCAGGACAATGATTTTGCTGTGGCGGATCAGGAATAATTCTGCCCAAGCCCGCATATAAGAGGTGTCTCCAAAGCAGATTTTGTCGCCGATAAATTTTTTTTGGGGAAAGCGTAAGCAAACCTGGTTCCAGAAGCCGGCATATTGTTTTTTCATGGCTTCCGTATCCGCCAGGTTTTTCTCCCGGACAAAATCTTCCCAAAAACGGTTGAGGCATTCCATCTCGATGAAAATTTCCGGATGGCCGTTGAGGATATTCCGGAGATAAGACGTTCCGGATTTGGCCATTCCCACGACAAAAAGCGGTGTCTTCAAGCCGGGAGCGCCGTTGCGTGCCGCGGCATCCGGCGGAAGCGGAGTTTTTTGGAGTGTTTGCGGCAGCGTCAGCCAGGCTTCATGAGCCTGCTCTTTGACTGAAAGCGTGCTGTGAAAACATGCCGCTGGCGCGGGGGAAAATTCAGGCAGCCGGAACCGGTAGTCTTGCTCGTACTCCCTGACATTTTCAGCTAATTTTTTAAAACGGATTTTTTTCACGGATTCCCGGAGAGTTTGATACTCTTCGGGATGGCCTTGAAGCTGCCGGATAGCCGCCAAAAAATGGTGTGCGGTTAATTCGGCGAGCACGATGCCCGCGCCGGTATGTTGAATGCGCTCCGCCAAGACTCCCTGCGGAGGTCCGGCAATGACCGGAATCCCTGCGGCCCAGGATTCGGTCAGCGTATAACCGTAAGTTTCTCCGATCAAGGAGACCAAGCCTGCGACGTGAGGATTTAACTCCTTTAAAAAAGACACGATTTGACTGCGTTCATAGAAGCCGTGAATCTGGACGTTCTTTGCCTTCAGAGACGGCCAGTATTCCGCAGAAGTACCGACCAGATGAAAATCAATATCGTCGCCAGCCTGGCGCAGGATTTCCTCGATAATATACCTGCCTTTGCGCTCCTGATGAATGCCGCCGATGAAACAAACCAAAAATCTTGCCGGCGGTAACGCGGGGGCAGAATCCGGCACCAGGCTGACGTCATAACCGTGTTCACGCACAGTTTGACGGACCGGCAGCGAGTATTCGGCGGCCAGCACCTCGCGGCTGAAATGCGAAGGGAAAAACAATTGATCAATGCGTGCCAGCATCGGCGCCATGGCGTCTTTCCACGCCTGGCTTGAGAAGTGCGTGAAGCCCGCCGAGGCCAGATGAATTTGTTCGTAATCGAGAAAATTGGAACGGTATTTCTGTGTGCCCCGGTGCGTCAGGCCATGGTCGGGAGAAAGCGCGTAGAAGTCATGAATCGTCATGAGAACGGGCAGGTTCAGATCCTTGGCAGCGTGCACGGCGTCTACGCCCCAGCCGAGCAAATGATGGACATGCACCAGTTCGATGGCAAACAGCTGCAGAATGCGGCGCACGGCGTTGTGAACAATTTGCGAATGCAGAGGAAAACGGCCCGGATCGCATTCCAGAGGGAACACATAGCTTGTGCCGATGGCGCCCACATGCTCCTCGACAATAACATTTCCCTGCCGGATATGAGCGGTGTAACAGGCATAACGTCCGCGCAGTTCACGGATCAAATCACGAACATGAAATTCCGTGCCCCCGATATGTTTACCATTGATTGCATTATGGACCAGGTAAAGAATTCTGTGCCGCGCGCCGGCCAAGCGGCTCGAAATCCGCTGCAGTACCCTGGGACGAAGAGCATCCATGCTATGGCTGTCAAGAAATGACTGAATGCGCCGCGTATAATCGGGATGCCGGCGTAAAAGCAGAGCCTCGTTTGCCGGAAGGCAATTTTGATTTTCTTTGAGATGCCCGGCCCGGCGCATGGACACATGCCCTTCGTGATAGACGTAGGCGCTGGGAGCCAGGACAAACCGCCAGCCTTTTTTGATCGCCCGCATGCAAAAGTCGTTTTCTTCGCCATAACCGATTCCAAAACGCTCATCAAAAGAACCTGTTTTTTTTAATGCTTGCCGGCGGATATAGAAACAAAAACCCACGGCAGTGGGTATCGGCATATTTTTTTGCCCGTCAAAATCCGCCAAGGCTGAAGCGATCAACTCCAAATCTTCCTCCGTTTTGAATTCTGCTAAAGCCCGTACGGAGTAAATCGAAGCGTAGTTGGACAGCGGTATGGCTCCGGCAATCTGGGGATGCTGCAGGACGGCCTGGCGCAGGCGGCTCAGCCAGCCCGGTGCGACTCGCGTATCAGAATTAAGCAAAAGCACGTCATGGGTCTCAGAGACGGCCATGCCTTGATTGACCGATTTCACAAAACCCAGGTTTTCGGCATGCTCCAAATAAAGATCTCCCGGCCGCAGGCTTTCCCGGCAAAAAGAGGCGATCTCCGGTTCGCTGCTGGCGTCATTAATCAGGATCAGGCGATACGGCACATCTTGAGTGTGCTGCCGTACGCTTGCAAGGCAAGGTCGAAGCACATCAAGGGCGTTGTGGATGGGAACAATGATATCAACGAGAGCTTCAGGACCGGCTTGGGGAAGAGTCATCATTTAAGTCCAGGGCGCGTTCCGGGAACAAGCAGTTTCGCAGCAGGATATGCACAAAAAAACGCAGTGTGGCCAGCGGATAACGCCGCATCATTTTAAATACATAAGCATGCCTGCCGGTTTGAAAAGCTTTGATGTAATAAAAAGCCTCGCGTATTTTTTTGGCCAGCGCCGGCGTACATCCGCCTTGAGCCTGCAGCGACCGGTAGCAATCGATCAAAAAAACGCTTAAGGCGCGCAGTGAATCCAGAGTAATTCGGCCGTAAGCAGCGCTGCGAGTATGAATTCTCCAGCGTGTCAGACGCTTGGGAATGAAATAAAAAGGCGTGATGTTCGCCAGATGAGCCAGAACCCACCAGTCAAAGTTTTTGGTACTCTTCCGGGGGAAAGGCAGGTCTGCCAGAAGCTGACGGCGCGCCATAAAGTGAGAAAATGAAGCCACCATATTTCTTTTCAGCAAAACCGGCAGGGCATTGAAGACTTGGCCGTGCGCCGTGGTGATGCGATTGGCCCAGGCATACAACTGCCAATAAAAAATGCCGCGCCATAATCCGAAGGGCGCGTAATCCGCATACGCGACACCGGCTTCGGGGTGTTGTTCCAGCGCGCGCGCTTTTTCTTCCAGGTTCGTATCCTTCCACTCATCATCAGATTCCATGAAGGCGACAAGCTCGCCGCTGGTTTTTGAAAGGGCCATGCGGTAACTGGCAACCAAACCGCAGTGAACTCTCTCGGGATGAGAAAAAAGACGAATCGCCTCAGGATGCCGGGCCTGCCACTGTAGAAGTAAATCCCAGGAAGCGTCTGACGATCCGTCATCAACAATGATCAGTTCGTGCGCGGGGTGAGTTTGACGTAAAACCGAGGCAATGGCCCCGGAGAGATAGGCCGCATAATTGTAACTTAGAAGGATGACGCTGATGCGCATGATGTGTAAAGCTTGGTGTCCGGTAGGCAGGAATCTTGTATGATATGCCGCTATTTTAACTGAGCAACCGGCTGTAAACAAGGCGAATTCTTTCCTGTGGCTTTTAATTCACTCACGTTTTTTTTATTCTGTTTGGCCGTTTATCCTCTTTATTGGGCCTTGCGGAGGCGTGGGCAAAACAAGCTTTTGCTGGCCGCCAGTTTCTTTTTTTACGGTTTCTGGGATTGGCGCTTTCTCGGGTTGCTGATCCTGACGATCGTCATGGATGCAGCCTGTGCGGTCCAAATAGCCGGATCCGTTTCAGCCGGCCGCCGGCGTTTTTTTCTCGCCTTGAGCCTAACGACCCATCTTGTCATTTTGGGATTTTTTAAATACTTTCACTTTTTTCAGACAAGCCTGATCCAGCTTTTGGAAATTTTAGGCCTCCAGGCCGATCCAGTCACTTTTCAGGTGATCCTGCCCGTAGGCATTTCTTTCTACACCTTCCAATCGATGAGTTACGTCATCGATGTCTACAGGGGGGCGGTGCGGCCGGCAGCCAATCCCTGGGATTACGCACTATATGTTTCATTCTTTCCTCAGCTGGTAGCGGGTCCGATTGAACGTTCACAGCGTCTTTTGCCCCAGTTTGAAGCGCCCCGTACGATAACGCGGCACCGGCTGGCCGAAGGCGCCTGGCTGGTGCTATGGGGGCTTTATAAGAAAACCTATGTGGCCGACGGTTTGGCCGCACTTGTCCGGCCGGTTTTTGACGGGCCTGGGACGGCCTCTGGCGGCGACATTCTCATCGCCCTTTATGCGTTTGCTTTTCAAATCTACGGCGATTTTTCAGGCTACTCCGACATGGCGCGAGGGCTGGCAAAACTGCTGGGATTTGAATTGTCGATTAATTTCGGCATGCCCTACCGCGTTACCAGTCTGCGCCAATTCTGGCGGCACTGGCATGTCAGTCTTTCCGAGTGGATGCGCGATTATGTCTATATCCCTTTGGGAGGCAGCCGCGGCGGAGAGTGGCAGACCTATCGCAACCTTCTCCTGACAATGCTAGCCGCAGGCCTTTGGCACGGGGCAGGCTGGACTTTTGTGTGCTGGGGATTTTACCACGGCATTCTGCTGGTTCTTGAACACGCCTGGCAGCAGCATCGGGGCCGTAGAACTGATCCCAATCACCCCCGTTCTATTTGGGTGCGCGCGGCCCTTCAATTGTTAATTTTTCATCTGGTCTGCCTGGGGTGGATTTTTTTCCGGGCCGGATCCATGACCCAATGCGGACAGCTTCTTGACACGCTCTTTTTTCATTTTAGTCCGCCTTCCGCGGCAGCCCTGCTGAGTTTTTTTGCGTCGATTTGGTTTTTAGGAGTGATTGCCTGGACCGCCCCGCCTTTTGAAGGCGGGCTGATCGTCTTTCGCTGGCCGTGGTGGATCCGCGGGATTGTTTATTTTATGGTCTTTTATTCAATTGTGATTTGGGGAGCTGCCGATGGGCATCCGTTCATCTATTTTCAATTCTAACAAAGCGCCGCGGGCTCTGATTCTTTTTCTGGCGCTGGCTGTGGTTTTTGAGATAGGCGTGGTGCATTGGAATTGCGGTCCCGATTACCGTTGGCGTAAGCAGCTCGTGCGCAAGACACCGATTGAAGCCGACGCGCTATTTCTGGGGGACTCCAGTTCCATCCGCGGCGTGGACACCGCCTTGTTTGAAAAAATGACTGGCCGGAGCGTTTTCGTTTTCGGGGCCATGCGCAAGCTGGGACTGCTTTCCTACTACCTGCTTTTGCTTGATTATTTGAACCATCATCCAACGCCGCGCACGTTGGTTTTGATGCTGTTGCCGATTACCTGGGATGTGGAAGTCGGCAATCATTACTGGCATGAATTTGACAATTACTTTCACGGCGATCCGCTGCTTTTTCATGCGCTGGGCGAGGCCGGCCTTCGGCCGGATCTTTTGTTCCGGTATTTTGTCCTCTCGCGCCTCCCCACGATGGCCCGCCGTCCCTACTTGAAAGATATGGTTTTTGCAGACCGCCGGGCTCTTTTTAAGGCCGAGAATGCGAAGCTTCGCACCCAGGGAAAGCAGATTATCGAAAAGGGGAAAGGTGCGCTGCTTGTTGAAGCGACCTCGCCTGCCTTTCTTTGCAGAATCAATAAAAAAGAAGTTTTTGGCATAAGCCGCGAAAGCCGTGTTTTTCTCCGTAAAATTTTAGACAAGGCGCGCGCATACGGAATCGATGTTTATTATGTTTCGGCGCCTGTGGCCCGGGAGTGTCTTGCGGACTGGCAGGTCAAAGACCTGGACGAAACAAACCGCCGGATTCAGCAGGAATTTCCGGAAATGCGGCCGCTGCAACCCGAACTGCTGCTTTATCCAAAGGATTCTTTTTCAGATACCGGCGGGCACCTTAAGCGGAGCGAAGCTGTTCGTTTGACAACCGGTCTTGCGGAGGCGCTGGAACGCAGTGCCGCGCAAAAAATCCGTCAAAAAAGTTAACCACGCTTTCACAAGTTTTGTCTGCGGTAAACCTTTCGGCGGTGCGAAGGGCGTTTTTTAACAGCGAGCGAAAATGCGCTGCGTCTGAATCATAACGCTGCAAGGCTAAGGCCAGCTGTCCGGCCAGATCGTACAGATGATGGCTCCGGAATACAAAAGCATTGCGCTTGTCCCTCAGGAAGTCTGCGCCGCCGACCGCTTCATAGCAGAAAGCAATACAGCCGGCGGCCATGGCTTCAGGGACGCTGGAGTTAAAAGCTTCCCAAAAGTTAAGATTGACAAAAAAAGCGGATTCTTTCATAAGTTCCGCCGCGGCGTTATGCGTGTAGTTTTCAAGTTCGATCAAGCGCCAGTTTTCTGCGCCCGGCAACGGGCGGCAGCGTTTTAAAACAGCAGGGGCTATTTTTTTAAAAGCTGTGTAGTCCGGACTTCTTTTTTTAGCATAGAAAACCACCTGTTTCTTTTTTGGCAGCGGCTTTGACCCCTTGGGAAGAAAAAAATAAGGTGCGATAAAAGGCGGTATGACCGAGGCGGGCAGACCGCCAAACTTTTCGGCCATAGGACGCAGGTGGGGCAGCTGCACAAGCGCGGCCTGATACCCCATGGCGGCATAGTCCAATGAATCCGTATCGGTCGTGGCTCCTGCCGGCATTCCGCCCTGGATGTGAATCAGTTTGGGTCCCTTCCAGGCGCGTGCTCGGGGATGCAGCGGAAAAATCTCAGGGACCACGAGCGTATCGCTGTCAAAGAACTCAGGGGGAGAGTCCAGGGAAATGACCGGTGCTTTACAATCCAGCCAGGGAAGCGCAAAGTCCGCGCTGCGGTGCAATAAAAAGGCTTGATACCCTGCTGCGCGTAAAAAAAGAACGTGGTGATAAAGCATGCCCAGGCCCCAACTGGGAACAAGATGATCGGGGACAAGATAAAAAATGCGGTGTGTAGAGCGGGATGACAGCTGAGACGGCGCCTTGGATTTTATTTTTTCAAGCATGATAGGGAAAACGAGCGGCTGCACGGGCAAAAACATGTATAATCAGGGCCATTGTAGCGTACGCCTTTCGCCGAACACAAGGTGAATTCTGGAAAAAATATGACGCCGCAAACACAGACCGCCTTGAAACCCTTTCCCGCCGCTTCAGGCCTTGAAAACCTTTTGAGTTCTCTGGGCGTTGATTCCCAGACCGCCTTTTCCTACTTTAATCCTTCAGGCAATCGAGGCGACGGTTTGATTTATTTAGGGACCCGGCAATTTTTTTTAAAGCACGGGCTTGCCGCCCATGAACTGCCAAGTGTTTCCGCGGCAGGTCCGGGCAAAATCGCCGTGATCGGAGGCTCAGGGGCCTGGTTCGCCCCCTGGTGCTGCGGTTACATGGAAAGGTATTTTACGGCCCTTGTAAAACGGTTTCCCACGGTCGTGGTTCTTCCTTCCACGTATCATGCCGGCTGCCGCAAACTCGTAAAAATTTTAAGAGAGGCTCCCCCAGGGGTCTATTTTGGCTGCCGCGAAGAAACCTCGTTTCAATTAATGCACAGGCTGGTAAAAAACAGCGAGCAAATTTATTGCAGCCGTGACATGGCTTTTTATTTCGATTACAAACCCTGGCAGATTCCCGGAGAGGGTGTTCTGTATGCCCTGCGCGGCGATGAAGAAAGTTCCTTCTCGCATAAACCCGCGGGGAACAGGGACATTTCTGCGGAAGGGATGAAGCGGGTGCGCGACCCAAACCAAATTCTTGCGGAAGTCACCGCATGGCTCGATGCCATTGCCGCTTACCGCGAGATCCGAACCGATCGTGCGCATGTGGCCGTTGCCGCGGCTCTTTGCGGCAAAAACGTTTTCTTTTATGGAAACAGCTACCACAAAAACGAAAGTATTTACCGCACTTGTTTAAGCCAAAATCCGCGTGTGCGCTGGATGGGCTATGTGTCTCCGTGGAAACCCTTCAAAAATAAGATCCATTCATGGCTAAACTCCTTATTGCCTTAATGTCCTGCCAAAAAAACCGGCGCCCGCAGCAACGGGCGGCGTTGGAGACTTGGGTCCGTGATATCCCTGCTGACGTCGACTACTGTGTTATGGAGGGTGGGCATCGGGGGCCAGCCCGGCGCTCCGGGCATAACGTGCAGCTGCCTTGCGATGATCGTTATGAAGCGCTGGCCGTCAAAATGCATGAATTTTTAAATTTCGCCGTGAGGGAGCTTCAGTTTGACTTTATTTTTAAGTGCGATGACGATACGTATGTCTGTCTTCCAAGGCTGGTGAGTGCGGGTTTTGAAAAGTATGATTATGTGGGCGGTGCGCCCAGCGGCAATGCTTGGGAAAAAGCACCTTACGCGCAGGGAGGCGCTTATTTTATCAGCCGCAAAGCCGCGCAGTTTATTGCGCAAACCGACTTGCAGACGTGTGCGGGCAAGCGGTGGTGGTGGAGCGGCGGCGTCCGCATGATTTCGCGAGAGGGATTGAAAATCAACGGCTCTGCTACGGTGGAGGACATGATGGTCGGGGATATTTTGCGAGAGCAGGGAATTATTTTAAAAATCGATCCGCGATTTAATGCCTTTGCCTGCCCCACACCTTATGAACATCAGGATTTGATTACATGCCACAGCGTGAGTGCGCGTCAGATGTATTTTATTCACGCTGCGCGAAAGATGGGGCCGGCGGCTGGTTTTTTCCTGCGGATCTGCAGATTCTTGAAGCTATGGCCACCGGGCCTTCAGCCCGGGCAGCTGAAATGAATAAAGCCCGTGTAAGCGTTAGGCTGCGACTTTGGTCTGCAGCATGCGGGCCGTGGGCAATTTGATGTCCTTGGCCAAGCCGCAGAACTTCAAAAACTGGATCATCATGTAGGTTGTATCCAGCTCCCACCACTTTAAGCCGTGGCGCGCGGAAGTTTGAAACGCGTGATGGTTGTTATGCCAGCCTTCGCCGAAGCTCAAAAGAGCGACCCACCAAAGATTGGTAGAATCATCGCCCGTTTTATAAGTTCGGTAGCCCCATAAGTGCGTGGCGGAATTTACGAACCAGGTGACGTGATAAACCAGAACAAGCCGGATGAAAACTCCCCAGATCACAAACGGGGCGCCGCCCCAGGCATAAAGTCCCGCCGCGAGCAAAACCGTCCAGATCATAAAATAATTGTTCAGGAAAACATGCACCGGATCTTTGGCCAAGTCCGGCGCGAAGCGGTTGTAATCCTCCAAAGAATCCAGATCCTTGTTCTCGTAGAGGCACCAACCCATATGTGACCAGAAAATACCGTCAAGAGGGGTATGCGGATCGCCGGGTTTGTCTGACTTGGCATGATGCAGCCGGTGAGTAGCTACCCAGGCTAGGGGTCCGCCTTGGCAGGCCAGAGAACCGATGATTGAGAGTAAATATTCCACCCATTTGGGCGTCTGAAAGCTGCGATGGGTCAAAAGGCGATGAAACCCCAGAGTGATTCCAAGTCCACCGGTCACCCAGTGGAGAGCTATGCATAGGGCTAAAGCTTTCCAGCTGAAAGTAAAAAAACCTGCAAGCGCAATCAAGTGCGCCCCTATAATAAATACGAAGGCCGGCCACATGATCTTCTTCTGCGGATTATTCGGTGATTGCATCGAAGAATCTATTCTAAGTTCAGTATTATCAATAGCTTGTGAGTTATTTGTAAGCATGCATTCCTCGCGTGTCTCTGAGGAAGTTGAGCAGCCGATAGTCGATGAGATCATAAAGTTAGCAACCAAACCTTTCTTGGGGGATGCCCTTGGGGCAAAGATTGAAAAACAAGGCGGTATGATACGAAATTATCGGTTCAATGGCTAGTTTTTTTTGAAGGCTGTCTTTTACCTGGAAATCGGCTTGTTTTTCAAAATAAGATGCCGGTCCCGGCGAGGTTTCATGGTAAAATTTGCGCTCGGCAGGCAAATCTTTTTAAGAGTTTCTTTAAAAAAACTTGACAGGTTTTGAAGTTCCTGTAAAATCTCCCCCCTATCCTCGGGAGAGGACTGTCCCTGTTCATGCTTTTTCAGGGCTCTACCAGTAATTCATTGCAATCATGGGTGCCGCGATGGCTGGTGTGCTGTTCGAATAAAAGGCGAGTCTTCAGCAAGGCCCCGGCGCCAATAGCGTTGGGACTATGAGCAATCCAGAACTTGATGCTTTGGATGTATGGATGCTCGCTGGAGTAGCTCAGTCGGTAGAGCACGTCCTTGGTAAGGACGAGGTCATGGGTTCAATTCCCATCTCCAGCTGAACTTTATAGTAAATTCAAAAACAGTGATTCAACTTTAAGGAGAGGTGTCATGGCCAAGGAGAAATTCGAGAGAACAAAACCTCACGTAAACGTCGGAACCATTGGACATGTCGACCACGGTAAAACCACGCTGACTTGTGCGCTAACCAAAGTGCTTGCCGCAAAAGGCATGGCGGACATGCGCGAATACGCGGATATCGCCAAGGGCGGTACGGTTCGTGACGATTCTAAAATCGTGACGATTGCGGTTTCTCACGTCGAATACAACTCCGAAAAACGCCACTATGCACACGTGGATTGCCCGGGACACGCGGACTACATCAAGAACATGATCACGGGCGCCGCGCAGATGGACGGCGCAATTCTTGTAGTTTCTGCGCTTGATGGGCCTATGCCGCAAACCCGCGAACACATTTTGTTGGCCCGTCAGGTTGGCGTGCCCGCGATTGTTGTTTTCCTGAATAAATGCGATGCGGTTGAAGATCCGGAACTTCTCGATCTTGTTGAGCTCGAAGTTCGCGATCTTCTTAAGAAATATGATTTCCCCGGTGACAAGGTTCCGGTCATCCGCGGTTCCGGACTTGCGGCTGTGACCAATCCTACCGATCCCAAAGCGATCGAGCCGATCATGAATCTGCTTAAAGCGCTTGATGAAAGCATTCCGGAGCCTAAGCGCGATATTGATAAGCCTTTCTTGATGCCCATCGAGGACGTGTTCTCGATCTCAGGTCGCGGAACCGTCGGAACGGGCCGCATCGAGCGCGGAATTATCAAGGTTGGCGGCGAAGTGGATATCGTCGGGTTTCAAAAGCTTCCGCTCAAATCAACCGTGACCGGCGTGGAAATGTTCCGCAAGCTTCTTGATCAGGGGCAGGCCGGAGATAACGTCGGGTTGCTGCTTCGCGGTGTTGAAAAAAATCAGCTTGAGCGCGGCATGGTCATCGCCGCTCCGGGCAGTGTGACCCCGCATACGAAGTTCAAGGCCCAGGTTTATATTTTGAGCAAAGAAGAAGGCGGCCGTCATACGGCTTTCTTCAACGGTTATCGCCCCCAGTTTTATTTCCGCACCACGGACGTGACGGGAGTGGTTCAGCTTCCGGCAGGTACGGAAATGGTAATGCCCGGCGACAACGTGGCGATTGAAGCGACCTTGATTGCTCCGATCGCAATGGAAAAAGAGCTGCGTTTTGCTATTCGTGAAGGCGGTAAAACCGTCGGCGCTGGCGTTGTCAGCGAAATTCTCGAGTAGTCGGTTCTCCCTTTAAACCTTTGAGTTTTTTGGCTGGGGCTTTCATCACCGCCCCGGCCTTCCTAACCTCAATTTAATGGAAGTGGTTTAGCTATGCGGGAAATTATTATCTTGGCGTGTCTGGAATGTAAGCGGCGCAACTACTCGTCGCGCAAAAATAAGAAAAACACGCCGGATCGTATTGAGCGGAAAAAATACTGCCCTTTTTGCAGAAAACATGTGGCGCACAAGGAGCAGAAATAGGCGGATTCGGAGGCCTGTAGCTCCAACTGGCTAGAGCGGCGGTCTCCAAAACCGCATGTTGCAGGTTCGAATCCTGCCAGGCCTGCCACTAACCGTGCGGGGGAAAAACATGCTTGGCGGAGTAAGTAATTTTATCAACGAGACGAAGCAGGAACTTAAAAAAGTAACCTGGCCGTCCCGGTCCGAGTTGATGCAGGCGACAGCGGTTGTGATTGTGACGACCTTTATCTTGGCGCTTTACATCGGAGCTATTGACTCGGTTCTTTCAGTCATCGTACGTATTTTGATCGGATAATTCAGCATGGCAGACGCAAAATGGTATGTGGTGCATACTCAAACGGGCGTGGAATCCCGGGTGAAGCTGAATCTGGAGAGCCGGGCCGAGCTTGCGGGCATGCGGCATCTCATCCATCAAGTGCTTGTGCCGACGGAGAAAGTCAGCGAAGTCCGTTCAGGAAAAAAGAGAATATCCGAAAGAAAGTTTTTCCCCGGTTACATTCTGATTCAGATGGATTTGACGGATGACAGCTGGTATTTGGTCAAGAATACGCCCGGGATTTCAGGGTTTGTCGGCTCGGGAAAAACGCCGATTCCGCTTTCGGTCGACGATGTTTCTCAGATTTTGAATCAGCAAGAAGAGAAAACGACGAAACCTAAGCCGAAGGTGGAGTTTTCCGTGGGTGAGAATATTCGCGTTAAAGAAGGCGCATTCACAAATTTTAACGGAACGATTGAAGAAATTAATCCCGATCGCGGCAAGCTCAAGGTGATGGTCACTATTTTTGGACGGTCAACGCCCGTAGAGCTTGAATACTGGCAGGTTGAGAAGATTTGAACCGGCGCTTACGGATGCTTCATTGGCATCCGTAACACAGTACCTGCACAAGAGTGCAGGTGCAGGTCGAAAAAATTTACGCATAGGAAGAAAACATGGCAAAAGAAATTAGCGCAAAAATAAAATTACAGATTCCGGGCGGACAAGCTAATCCGGCGCCCCCGATTGGTCCCGCGCTTGGTCAGCACGGCGTCAATATCATGGAGTTCTGCAAGCAGTTCAATGAAAAAACCAAGACGCGCCCGGGCGAGATTTTGCCAGCGGTGTTGACGGTTTACAAAGACAAATCCTTTACGTTTATTCTGAAAACGCCGCCGGTGGCCAGCGCTCTTAAGAAAGCGGCCGGCCTTGCCAAGGCCTCCGGTGAAGCGGGGCGGCATGTGATTGGGAAGGTCACCAAGCAGCAAGTCCTCGAAATCGCCCGCGGTAAAATGGAAGATTTGAATACGCTTAAAATTGAGAGCGCTGTCCGTATGGTCGAGGGCTCGGCCCGCAGCATGGGTCTCGAAATCGTCGCTTAAGGGGATATTATGGAAATCAAGGGCAGCAAACGTTATCTGGGTCGCCGGGGTTTGGTGGAAGCACTGAAAGCTTATCCGCTCGAAGAAGCTGTGAAGGTGATCAAGCAGATTAAAGACAACAAATATGACGAGACGCTCTCGCTCAATTTTCAGCTTGGGATCAAGCCGGATCAAAGCGATCAGATGATTCGCGGGACGGTAAGTCTCCCGCACGGCAGCGGTAAAAAAGTTCGAGTGGTTTGTATCTGTAAAGGCGATGCCGCGCGCGAAGCGACGGCTGAAGGCGCTGACGCGGTGGGCGCGGAGGATCTTGTGGCCAAGATTCAGGGCGGTTGGCTTGATTTTGATGCGCTGGTGGCTCATCCGGATATGATGCGTGAAGTGAGTAAGCTTGGCCGCGTTTTGGGGCCGAAGGGATTGATGCCGTCTCCGAAAACCGGAACGGTGACGCCGAATGTGGGCCGTGCCGTGAAAGAATTGCGCGCGGGCCGTATCGAGTTTAAGACGGATAAAACGGCCGGAATGCACGCGGTGTGCGGCAAGCTTTCTTTTAGCGAGCAGGCGTTGGTTGAGAATGCGCGCGTGATCATTAAAGCAGTGCGTGATGCAAAGCCGTCTTCTGCAAAGGGTGACTTTCTTCGCCGGGTCACTTTGGCGCCGTCTCAGGGGCCGGGTGTTGCCTTAGCGATTTCATCATTGTGAGGGTTTTATGGTATCCACGATTAAAGAATTGATGCTGCAGGAAATCGAGCGCGAGCTGAACGATAACCCGTACGCGTTTATTTCAAATTTTGAAAATTTTCCGCTTGAGCAGCTGGCGGATTTGCGGCGTACGCTTGGCAAGGTTTCTCAGCGTTCGATGGTGGTCAAACACAGTCTCGCTAAAAAAGCTTTTGCGAAGCTGGCGGTGGGCGAAGTGGATTCTTACCTGAAGGGACATGTTTTGATTACCTTCGGCAAAGATGCGCCGCAGACGATTTCGAAGGCGATCGTTGAGTTTGCCAAGAAAAATGATAAGTTTGTCCCGCGCGCCGTTCTTTTCGAAAATAAAATGTATGATAAGAATTTTGTGAAGTCTCTTGCAGCGCTCCCGTCCCGCAAGGAATTGCTGACGCAGGTGGTGGTGCGGATGAAGTCCCCGATATCCGGTTTTGTTATTACTTTGAACCAGCTTTTACGGGGCGTTGCTGTTGCGTTAAACGAAATTAAAAAGAAAAAAGAGTCAAGTGCGGCCTAGGCGCTTACGCCAAATCCAATAATCCGGCTTGATAAATTCCAAGGAGGACAACATGTCAAACGAACAAACACAGGTCGCGGAAGCGAGCAATCTTTCCGCGAAACTTTCAGCAGTGATGAAGACGATCGAAGAGCTTACGGTGCTCGAGCTTGCGGATCTTGTCAAGGCGCTTGAAGAGCGTTTTGGTGTTTCTGCGGCAGCCGCGGTTGCGGTGGCGGGTCCGGCAGCGGGCGGTGCGGCCGGTGGTGCGGCAGCCGTTGAAGAGAAGACCGCTTTTGACGTCGTTTTGGCCAGCGCCGGCGACAAAAAGATCCAGGTCATTAAGGAAATTCGCGCGGTGACGAGCCTTGGCTTGAAAGAAGCGAAGGATCTCGTAGATGGCGCTCCGAAGCTGGTTAAGGCCGGCGTCTCGAAAGAGGAAGCGGATAAGATCAAGAAGATTTTGGAAGAGCAGGGCGCGAAAGTCGAGATCAAGTGATCTGAATCCGCTACAGCGGCTTCAGATCATCCCCGAATGCTTTTATCGGGGATCTAGCAAACGCGATTCCCGACTAAGATGATGCGGGAATAACAGTTGCTCTGTGCGGTCGCAGATGACGCGGGTAAAGATCCGGATTCACAGGGGTGATTCATGAATTGTCCCTACAGACTCAGAACGATCAATAATTCTTTGGAGGCTTAAAGCCTATGATTCCAGTCCAAAACCGTAAAAGTCTCACGAAAATTCGAGACACCATGGAAATGCCGAATCTCGTTGAGATTCAGGTAAAGTCCTATGACGAATTTTTGCAAACGGACCGTTCTCAGCGCCGGCGCAAGCGCCAGGGGCTTGAATCGGTATTTATGGACTGTTTCCCCATCGAAAGCTTTGATGGTTCTTGCCGGTTAGAATACGAGAGCTATAACCTTGGAAAGCCCAAATATTCTATTCCGGAGTGCCACAAGCGCGGCATGACGTATGCGGCGCCTCTGAAAGTGAAGATCCGGTTGATTCGCAACAGCGTTGTGAAGGAGCAGGAGGTCTATATCGGAGATCTTCCGCTGATGACCGAGGTGGGTACTTTCATCGTGAATGGCGCAGAACGCGTCGTGGTCAGCCAATTGCACCGGTCTCCGGGCGTTTCGCTCGAGCAGAGCGCGCATCCGAGCGGCAAGAAAGTTTATAGCGTCCGTATTATTCCTCATCGCGGCGCCTGGATTGAATTTGAATCTGACATTAACGACGTTCTTTACGCCTACATTGACCGCCGCCGCAAGATTTTGGCGACGACCTTGCTTCGCTCAATCGGTTATTCCACGTCGGCTGACATTCTGAAAGCCCTCTGTGAAGTCGAAGAAGTGAGCAAGTCTTCTTTTGCCAAAATCGAAGGACGCTATCTTGCCGAGGATGTGCTGCAGCCTGATTCCAAAGAAGTCATGGTGGCCGCCGGTTCCAAGCTTGCTCGCGAGACGCTGGCGCTTCTCGAGGCCAATAAAATTTCTTCGGTTGTTTTGGTGAAGGCCAAGAGCGATGATGTGGCCATCTTCAATACCATTGAGCGCGATCCGTATCAAAACGCGGTGGATGCCGCCATTGCGATTTATCGCCGGATGCGTCCGGGTGACCCCCCTACGGAGGCGAGCGCCAAAGACCTTATCCACAAACTTTTCTTTGATGCGCAGCGTTATGAGTTGGGCAAGGTTGGCCGCTTTATGCTTAACCGCAAACTTGGTTTTCCTGCGGATCTCAAACAGACAGTACTGCGTAAAGAGGATGTGATTCAGGTTGTCGCCACGCTTTTGAAGCTGCGCACGGGTGAACAACAGGTGGATGACATTGACCATCTTGGCAACCGCCGCGTCCGCTCAGTTGGCGAACTTCTTCAGGATCAGTTCCGCGTGGGTTTGGCGAGAATGAAGCGCTCTTGCCTTGAGCGCATGTCAATTTACGATCTCGATGCCGCGATGCCGCATAACTTGATCAACCCCAAACTCATTTCTGCGGCGATCAAGGATTTCTTTGGTCGTAGCCAGCTCTCTCAGTTTATGGACCAGACTAATCCGCTTGCGGAATTGACGCACAAACGGCGTCTTTCGGCGCTAGGCCCGGGCGGTTTGTCCCGCGAGCGCGCTGGCTTTGAAGTCCGCGACGTGCATCCCTCGCACTACGGCCGCATTTGCCCGATTGAAACTCCGGAAGGTCCGAACATTGGTTTGATCGCGTCCTTGAGCACTTTTGCGCGGGTCAATCCTATCGGATTTTTAGAGAGCCCCTATCGCAAAGTTGAAAAAGGCGTGGTGTCCGATACGATTGAGTATCTGACTGCAGATATGGAAGACCGTTATGTCATCGCGCAGGCGAATGCGCGTCTTGATGAAAAAGGCCGCTTTTTGGATGATTTGGTTTCCTGCCGCTGCCGCGGAGACTTTCCTAAAAAGAAGCCGACTGAAATTGATTACATGGACGTTTCACCCCGGCAGCTTGTCAGTGTGGCGGCGGCGCTCATTCCCTTTTTGGAACACGACGACGCCAACCGCGCTTTGATGGGCTCCAACATGCAGCGCCAGGCGGTGCCTCTGATGATCACGGATTCCCCGCTGGTCGGAACGGGCATGGAGTACCTTGTGGCGCGTGATTCCGGAGCGACGATTGTTTCTAAAACCAAAGGAACGGTGAAAGCGGTCAGTTCCGGCGAAATCGTGGTCGACGATCTCGTTTATAAGTTGAAGAAATTTGAGCGGTCCAATGCTGGCACCTGTATCAATCAGCGTCCGCTTGTGGCGCTTGGGGATAAGGTCAAGCGCGGCGATATTATCGCCGATGGCGCGGCGACCGAAGACGGCGAACTGGCTTTGGGCCGCAATGTGCTTGTGGCTTTCATGCCGTGGCGCGGATACAACTTCGAAGACGCCATCATTGTCAGCGAGCGTTTCTGCAAGGAAGATATTTATACATCGCTTCACATTGAAGAATTTGAAATCGAAGCCCGCGATACAAAGCTCGGTAATGAAGAGCTGACCCGGGACATTCCGAATGTGAGCGAGGATGCGCTTAAGGATCTCGATGAAGAGGGTGTGATTCGCATTGGCGCGGAAGTCAAGCCGGGCGATATTCTCGTAGGCAAGATTACTCCGAAATCGGAAACGGAGTTGTCTCCCGAAGAAAAACTTTTGCGGGCTATTTTCGGCGAAAAGGCAGGCGATGTGCGCGATGCTTCCCTGACGGTGCCTCCGGGCGTTGAGGGAATTGTGGTGGACGTGAAAGTATTTGCGCGCAAAGAGTCTGCGACCAAGACGCGTGAAGAGCGCCGGGATGAAAACAAGAGTATTAATGAGATCAAGGACCGGTACCAGCAGCGTATTGACGTGCTCAAGCGCGAGCGTATCAATAAAGTCACTGATTTGATCGTCGGCAAGAAACTTGCCGAAGATCTGCTGGATGACATTCTCGGCGAAGTGCTCCTGAAGGCGGGTAAGGTGATTACCAAGCCCGATTTGAAAAAATTCGAAGAATGCGACTGGGACTCCATCCGGCTGGAAGACGAGCCGGAAGTTGAAGAGAGTATTCGTAAAGTTGCCCGTGTCTGGGGCGATGAAATTGATGAGTTGATCGGTGAGCGGACGCGGGAAGTGGAGCGGGTTAAAAAAGGCGATGAGCTGCCCCCGGGCGTGATTAAAAAATGCGTGGTCTACATCTGCTCCAAGCGCAAAATTTCGGTCGGCGACAAAATGGCCGGACGCCATGGCAATAAAGGCGTGATCGCGCGGATTCTACCTGAGGAAGATTTGCCCTATTTGCCGGATGGACGCCCCGTAGAGATTATCTTGAACCCGCTGGGCGTGCCTTCTCGTATGAACGTGGGGCAGATTCTTGAAACCCATTTGGGCTGGGCGGCAAAAGCGCTTGGAATTAAAATCGAGACGCCTGTGTTTAGCGGCGCGACGGAAGAAGAAATCAAGTCCCACTTGCGCGCGGCCAAACTGCCTGAGGACGGCAAGACCGTTCTTTATGATGGCCGCACCGGTGATCCGTTTGATCAGCGGGTGACGGTCGGGTACATCTATATGCTCAAGTTGGCTCACCTTGCGGATGATAAAATTCACGCGCGCGCCATCGGCCCGTACTCCTTGGTCACGCAGCAGCCGTTGGGCGGTAAAGCCCAGTTCGGCGGACAGCGTTTTGGAGAAATGGAAGTGTGGGCGCTGGAAGCTTACGGCGCGGCTTTTACGCTCCAGGAGCTGCTGACGGTTAAGAGTGATGATGTGGTGGGACGTACTCGTGTTTACGAGGCCATTGTGAAAGGGGAGCCGTGTCTTCATGCGGGAACCCCCGAGTCTTTCAACGTGCTTGTAAAGGAATTGCAGTCGCTTGCTTTGAATATTTCTCCGGAAAAGTCGCAAGCGGGCAAAGATAAGGCGTTGCAAAATCTAAAGGCGGAAAACTCTGCGGGCGCTGAAGAGCGCAAGCAAAAAGCCAAGGAGAAACTGCAAGCATGAGTATGGAATATGACGTCAATACCTTTGATTCGGTAACCATCCGCATTGCCTCCCCGGAATCGATTCATGCGCTTTCGCACGGCGAAGTGAGAAAGCCTGAAACGATTAACTACCGCACCCTAAAGCCCGAAAAAGACGGGCTTTTCTGCGAGAAGATTTTTGGACCGACTCGCGATTATGAGTGCAGCTGCGGCAAGTATAAGCGCATTAAGCACAAGGGCATTGTATGTGACCGCTGCGGCGTTGAGGTGACTCAGTCGCGCGTGCGTCGTGAGCGGATGGGGCATATCGGGCTTGTCACGCCCGTGTCGCACATTTGGTTTTTTAAAACCATGCCTTCCCGCATCGGAAATCTGCTGGACATCAGTGTGCGTGCGCTTGAGAAGGTTTTATATTACGAAGAATACATTGTGATCGATCCGAAGGAAACGCCTTTGAAGCGTTGCCAGCTTCTTGCGGAAGAGGATTATCACAAGGCCCAGGAACAGTATGGCTCGACGAGCTTTACGGCCAAGATGGGTGCCGAGGCGGTTCGTGATCTGCTTAGGGAAATTGATCTTGAGAAAATGGCGACGAAGTTCTCGCGCCAGGTTAAAACGTCCAAGTCCAAGCAGGCACGTGCCCGCGCAATTAAAATTTTGAAGATTGCGGATGCTTTCCGTAAATCCGGCAATCAACCCGAGTGGATGATTCTGGATGTCGTTCCGGTCATTCCCCCCGATTTGAGACCGCTTGTGGCGTTGGACGGCGGACGTTTTGCCACCAGCGACTTGAACGATCTTTACCGGCGTGTGATTAATCGCAATAACCGGTTAAAAAAGCTTCTCGATCTGAAGGCGCCGGATGTCATCATCCGCAACGAAAAGCGTATGCTTCAGGAAGCCGTGGATGCCCTTTTTGATAATGGCCGTCACGGGCGCCCCGTGCTCGGTTCAGGGAACCGGCCGCTGAAATCCTTAAGCGATATGCTTAAAGGAAAACAAGGCCGCTTCCGCCAGAACCTGCTTGGAAAGCGTGTTGATTATTCCGGCCGTTCCGTCATCGTCATCGGTCCGGAACTGAAAATCTATCAATGCGGTCTTCCCAAGAAGATGGCGTTGGAGCTTTTTGAGCCGTTCATTATCCGCAAGCTTAAAGAGCGCGGCCATGTGCATACCATTCGTTCCGCAAAGAAGATGGTGGAGCGTGTGAAGCCGGAGGTTTGGGACATTCTCGATGAAGTCATTCGCGAACATCCCGTGCTGCTCAACCGCGCGCCGACCTTGCACCGTTTGGGTATTCAGGCGTTTGAACCCGTGTTGATTGAGGGCAAAGCTATTCGTGTGCATCCGCTCGTTTGCGCCGCGTTTAACGCAGACTTTGACGGCGACCAGATGGCTGTCCATGTACCACTTTCGATGGAAGCGCAGATGGAATGCTGGGTGTTGATGCTTTCAGCGAATAACATTTTCTCACCCGCCAGTGGAAACCCGATCTCGACGCCTTCTCAGGATATTGTGCTGGGGATCTATTATTTGACCAAGCTGCGTGAGAAAGCGTTCGGTGAAGGGGCTGTGTTTGCAGATACCGAAGAAGCCCTGCTGGCTTATCAAGACCGCGAAATCCATAAGCATGCCAAGTGCAAGCTGCGTATGCCGGACGGCGTATTTATCGAGACGACGATTGGGCGCATCGTATTGAGCCAGGTGCTCCCGAAGGGTTTTCGTTTCGTGAATGAAGTGGTGGATAAAGGCAAGCTCTCAAAAATTATTGCGTCATGCTATCGCCAATTTGGCCACTCGGAAGTGATTCAGCTTTTGGATCGTCTCAAGTCATTGGGCTTTGAAGAGGCGACCAAGGCGGGCATTTCAATCGGTATTGATGATATTCAAACGCCGGAAACGAAAGAGAAACTTTTGAATGACGCGCGTAAGGATGTTGCTGCGATCGAAAGCCAGTATCGTAACGGTATCATCACCGCGGGTGAGCGTTACAATAAAATCATCGATATTTGGACCCATGTGACGGATCTTGTTTCCGACAGCATGTTCAGTCAGTTTGATTCGTTTAACCCTATTTTCATGATGGCCGATTCAGGTGCGCGCGGTTCGAAGCAGCAGATCCGCCAGCTGGCGGGTATGCGCGGTTTGATGGCGAAACCGTCGGGTGAAATTATTGAAAACCCGATTACGGCTAATTTCCGCGAAGGTCTGACGGTGCTGGAATATTTCATTTCCACGCACGGTGCGCGCAAAGGTTTGGCGGACACCGCCCTTAAAACAGCCGATTCCGGCTACTTGACGCGCCGTCTTGTGGACGTGTCGCAGGATGTGATCATCACTGAGGATGATTGCGGAACGCTGAGCGGTATTTTCATCGAGCCTATTTATGAGGGTGAAGAAGTCATTGTGCCTCTGCGCGATCGAATTTTGGGCCGCGTTCCTCTGGACAACATGGTCGATGTGGTGACGGATCAAGTGATTGTGAAGTCCGGTGAAATCATCGATGAGAAGGCTGCGGACCGGCTTGATGAAGTCGGGATTGAGAAGATGCGCATCCGGTCGGTGCTCACGTGCGAATCTACGCGGGGCTGCTGCGCGAAATGCTACGGCCGCGATTTGGCGACGGGGCGCATGGTGGAGCTCGGAACCGCGGCGGGCATTATTGCGGCGCAGTCCATCGGTGAACCGGGTACGCAGCTGACGATGAGAACGTTTCACATCGGCGGTACGGCCTCCAACATTATTGAGCAGTCCTATTTTCGTGCGAAAAATAGCGGTGCTTTGCAATACCACAATTTAAAAACCGTGGTGACGGCTAAAAACGAAATCATCGTTTTGAACCGCAATGGACAATTGACGCTGCATGATGCGAGCGGCCGCGAGTTAGAGCGCTACACGATTCCTTCCGGCGCGATTATTAACGGAAAAGAAGGCAGCGCGGTGAAGAAGGATGAGATTTTTGTGAAATGGGATCCGTACACGGTGCCTATTTTGACGGAGCTCTCGGGCAAGGTTCGTTTCGAAGATATTAAAGCTGGTGTGACGATGAACGAAGAAATGAATGCTACGACCGGGATGGTCGAGCGCGTCATCATCGACCATCGTGAAGAGCATCACCCTCAATTGCTCATTCTTGGTCCGAACGAAGAGATTCTGGCGTTTTACCCGATTCCGGTTGGAGCGCACATCGTCGTCAAGGACGGCCAGGATATTACGAGCGGTACGCTTGTTGCCAAAACGCCGCGCAAGGTCGCGAAAACCCGCGACATCACCGGCGGTCTGCCGCGTGTGGCGGAAGTTTTCGAAGCGCGCAAGCCCAAGAATCCCGCCATCATTTCGGAAATCGACGGCATTGTCGAAATCGGCGAAGTGGTCAAAGGACAGCGCAAGATTATCGTCAAGAGCGTTGGCGGATTGGAAAAAGAATATTTGATTCCGCATGGGAAGCACCTCAACGTTTACAAGGGAGACCGTGTGGTTGCCGGGCAGCAGCTTGTAGACGGTCCGGTGGTTCCGCAGGATATTTTGCGTGTTTCGGGTGAACGGGCGCTGCAAGAATATCTTGTGAATGAAGTGCAGGAAGTTTATCGTCTCCAGGGTGTGAAAATTAACGATAAACACGTGGAGATCATTGTGCGCCAGATGCTTCGCAAAGTGCGTATTGAAGAAGCGGGTGACACGGATTTCCTTGTCGGTGCGCATGTCGATAAAATCCGCTTTGCTCAGGAGAACGAGCTGATGGCTAAAAAAGGCAAAGAGCCTGCCAAGGCAACCTCCGTTCTTCTTGGGATCACCAAAGCCTCATTGACGACCGAGAGTTTTATTTCGGCAGCGAGCTTCCAGGAAACGACGCGTGTACTGACTGAAGCTGCATCAGCTGGGAAAAAGGATGATCTTCTGGGCCTCAAAGAGAATGTGATCATGGGGCATTTGATTCCTGCCGGCACAGGTTTTCAGATTCATAGACAAATTCAGATGAAAAAAGACATTGCGGACGTGCTCCCTGATGCTTCCAAAGAAGCAGCCGCGCCGCAGGAAGTAAAGGAGAATAGCTGATGGCCCCGACGATTAACCAGCTGATTCGAAAGGGTCGGTCGGATTTCAATCGCAAGACCAAATCACCGGCCTTGCAGAATTGCCCTTTCCGCAAAGGGGTTTGTTTGATTGTGAGAACCCAGACGCCCAAAAAACCAAACTCGGCTTTAAGAAAAATTGCGCGTGTTCGCTTGACGAATGGTCAGGAAATCACAGCGTATATTCCCGGGGTCGGGCATAATCTGCAAGAGCACTCCATCGTGCTCGTGCGCGGCGGACGTGTCAAAGATTTGCCCGGTGTGCGTTATCACATCGTCCGCGGTAAATTGGATGCAACGGGTGTTGCAAAACGAAATCGTTCGCGCTCCAAGTACGGGGCTAAAAAACCTAAAAAATCATAAGAGAATGAGGTTAAGGAAGTCATGAGAAGACGTAGAGCTCCCAAAAGAAAAATTGATCCAGATCCGCGTTTCAATGATAAAATTGTGGCGAAGTTGATCAATATTGTTATGGAAAGAGGCAAGAAGTCCACCGCCAAGGGTATCGTGTACGGTGCGATGGATATTGTGAAGGAAAAGACAGGAAAAGAACCTCTTGAAGTTTTGAAGCAGGCGGTAGATAATGTCCGCCCTTTGCTTGAGACCAAATCTCGCCGCGTGGGTGGTGCGACTTACCAGGTGCCGATGACGGTGCGGCCCGATCGAGGGTACACTTTGGCGCTTCGGTGGATGAGGCTTTATTCCCGCCAGCGTAAAGGGAAGCCGATGATGGTGAAGCTGGCCCAGGAAATTTTGGACAGCTACCAGAAAACAGGGACTTCTTTCAAGAAGCGTGAAGATATTCATAAAATGGCGGAGTCCAACAGGGCCTTTGCGCATTACCGTTGGTGATCAGGGGTTTTTGAAATTTTATGGCTGACGATAAAAAAATCCATTTTGCAATCGATAAAATCCGCAACATCGGCATTGCTGCGCACATTGACGCCGGCAAGACCACGACTAGCGAACGCATTCTCTACTACACCGGACGTACTTATAAGATCGGTGAAGTGCATGAGGGCACTGCGGTCATGGACTGGATGGAGCAAGAGCAGGAGCGTGGTATTACGATTACCTCGGCCGCGACGACTTGTTTTTGGCGCGATTGCCGCATTAATCTGATCGACACCCCGGGACATGTGGATTTCACGATCGAAGTAGAAAGATCGCTGCGTGTGCTTGATGGGTGTGTTGCGGTGTTCGGGGCCGTTGAAGGGGTTGAACCTCAGTCCGAAACGGTTTGGCGCCAGGCGGATCGTTATAGTGTGCCGCGTATCGCCTTCATTAATAAGATGGACCGTACCGGGGCGATGTTTGAGGAGAATGTCCAGCAGATGCGTACCCAGCTTGGGGCCAACGCTGTTCCGATTCAGCTTCCGGTCGGTAAAGAAGAACACTTCAAGGGGATCATCGATCTCGTAGAGCAAAAAGTTTATCTTTTCAATGATGAATCTTTGGGTGCCAAGTTTGATGTTGTGGATGTTCCTGCCGATATGGCTGAAGCCGTAAAGAAGGCGCGTGATTTCATGATTGAGAAGGCCGCAGAACATGACGATGCGCTGATGGCCAAATATATTGAAGGTCAGGCGCCCACCATTCCGGAGCTTAAAGCGGCGATTCGAAAAGGCACCATCTCTTTAAAAATGACGCCTGTCATTTGCGGATCAGCGCTTAAGAATAAAGGTGTGCAGCAGTTGCTTGATGCGGTGGTCGATTATTTACCTGCTCCGACAGACCTGCCTGCGATCAAAGGTTTGGATCCTGAAAAAGAAGAAGAGGTGCATATTGAGCGCCAACTCTCAGAATCAGATCCGTTAACCTGCTATGCTTTCAAAATTGCCAGTGATAAGTTTGTCGGCAGTCTGACTTTTATTCGCATCTATTCAGGCGTGCTTTCCTCAAGCAGCTTCATTTATAATCCGCGCACGGGGAAAACCGAGCGCATCGGCCGTCTTCTTTTGATGCATTCCAACAAGCGTGAAGAAATTGATGAGGCGGGCGCCGGCAACATTGTGGCGGCTGTTGGTTTGAAGGATGTTAAAACAGGGGATACCTTGTGCTCGGAGGATAAACCGATTGTTCTTGAGCGTTTGTTCGTGCCGGATCCTGTGATCTGGATGGCGGTAGAGCCAAAGACAAAAGCAGACCGTGATCGCATGTCCGATGCGCTCACCCGGCTTGTTCAGGAAGACCCGACTTTTTGCGTGAGAACCGATCAGGAAACCAGCCAGACGCTTATCGGCGGTATGGGCGAATTGCATCTTGATATTAAAATAGACATCATGAAACGGGACTACAACGTGCTGCTCAATGTCGGTAAGCCGCAGGTGGCCTACCGTGAGACGATTACAGCGACCGCAGAGGCGGAAGGTAAATTTATTAAGCAAACCGGCGGGCGCGGTCAATATGGGCACTGCTATTTGCGTCTTGAGCCGCTTGAGCGCGGGGCAGGGAATGAATTTGTGAACGAAGTTGTGGGCGGCTCGATTCCGCGTGAATATGTTCCGGCCGTTGAAGCGGGCGTTAAAGAGGCTTGTTCCAATGGTGTTGTTGCCGGTTATCCGGTGGTTGATGTTCGTGCCGTTGTTTATGACGGCAGTTATCATGACGTTGACTCCTCCGAAATTGCATTCAAAATGGCGGGCATTTTAGGCTTTAAAGAAGCTTTTCGAAACGCGCGGCCCGTGCTTCTGGAGCCGATGATGCTTGTGGAGGCGGTCGTGCCTGAGGAATACATGGGCGACATCATTGGCGATTTGAATTCGCGGCGTTGCATCATCCAGGAGATGGGCAACAAGGGTCATTTAAAAACAGTGAAGGGGCTTGTTCCGCTTGCGGAAATGTTTGGTTATGCGACGGCTACGCGCTCCTTGTCACAAGGCCGAGCGACGTATTCGATGGAGCCGCACAGTTACCAGGAAGTGCCTAGACAAATCGCCGAAAAAATCACGGCAAGCTGACGGAGTTAATATTTATGGCAGGCAAAGAGAAGATTCGCATTAAATTAAAAGCCTACGACCACAGAATTTTGGACCAATCGGTTCATGAAATTGTGGGTACGGCCAAGCGCACGGGGGCCAAGGTCATTGGGCCGGTGCCGCTGCCAACCAATATTTGGAAAACAACGGTGCTGCGCGGGCCGACAATCGATAAAAAGTCCAGAGACCAATTCGAGGTTCGCACGCACAAACGCTTAATCGCTATTGAGGATCCTACGGCCCGTACGGTGGATGCGCTGATGAAGCTGGATTTGCCTGCCGGCGTTGACGTAGAGATTAAATTATGATCGGTTTATTAGGAAGAAAATTGGGCATGACGCAGATTTTTGACGGCGAAGGCCGCCAGGTACCGCTGACTTTGCTGCAAGTCGGGCCGTGCTACGTAACCGCGCTGCGCTCTCAGGAGAAGAATGGCTACACGGCGGTGCAGCTTGGATTTGACGGTACGGGCAAAGAAAAATCGATGAACGCGGCGCGCGTCGGAACTTTTAAGAAATTGAAAGTCCCGTTATTACGTTTTGTTCGTGAATTTCGTACTCCGTCAACGGAAGGCCTTGAGTTGGCGGCTCAGTTAAGCCCCGCCCAGTTTGAGGAAGGCGATTTTGTAGACGTGAGCGGCGTTTCGATCGGAAAAGGCTTTCAGGGCGTGGTCAAGCGGCATCATTTTAAGGGGGGGACCGGCGGACGCGGTACGAAAATGGGTCGCGAGCCCGGCGGTATTGGTTCCAAGGCCGGCGGCAACGGCTGCCGCAAAAAAGTTCCCAAGGGGAAGCGTCTCCCGGGCCATATGGGACAGGATTTTGTGACGGTTCAGAATTTAAAAGTGATCAAGGTGGATGCGGATAATAATCTTTTGGCCGTGCGCGGAGCCGTGCCGGGACCTGAAGGGACTTATTTGGAAATTCGCATGGCGCTCAAAAGAGCGAGCAAAGATCGTAAGTGGCAGGTTCTGGATAAAAATGTTGAGAAGGCCTCGGCTAAGTCTTCTTCAGAAACATCCGGCCAGAGTGAATCCAAGTCGGAAGACTCTAAATCGTAACAAGATAAGTGAAAATTATGGATAAAAAAATCAAGGCCCCGCTTTACTCTAAAGAGGGCAAGAAGAAAAAAGATGTAGAATTGAATCCGGCGATTTTTGCCGCGCGCATTAACAAACGTCTTTTGGCGCTGGTTCAGACGGCTTATGCGGCAAACTTGCGGCATGGAACGGCAGATACCAAGACGCGCCGCGAAGTGCGCGGCGGTGGTAAAAAGCCGTGGCGTCAAAAAGGAACGGGCCGCGCTCGCGCAGGGTCTATCCGCTCGCCGATTTGGCGCGGCGGCGGCACGGTGTTTGGCCCGCATCCTCGCAGTTACTTTGTGCGGATGGCTCAGGGTATGCGTCATCAGGCGCTTATTGCGGCGCTTTCGCTGCGGGCGAAGGAAGATAACTTGCTTCTTCTGGAAGACGTGAAGCTCGAAAGTCCCAAAACCAAAGAATGGGCCGGTGTGATGAACTCATTACCGATGGGAAAGAAAAGCACTTTGTGCCTGGTGGTGGAGATGAATGACACGCTTCGCCGTGCCAGCAAAAACACGACAGAGTGGGTGCGGGTTCGTAAAGTGAGTGATGTGAACGCCTATCATGTCCTGCACCGTTCTAAATTGATTATCGAAGAGCAGGCCCTTGCGCACCTTGAAAAGGCGCTGGCGGCAGATCTTAAAAGCTAAGGGAATTGCGGAGCGCTTATGAAACTACACCTTTATGACGTGCTTTTGGAGCCGGTAATTACCGAGAAGGCTGCAATGGCTGAAGAAAAACAGTCGAAGTTCGCTTTCAAAGTTCACGTTCAGGCGACGAAGCAGCAGATTAAGGCCTGTGTTGAGAAGTTATTCAATGTGCATGTTACACGAGTGAACACGTTGAATCGCAAAGGCAAATGGCGCCGCGTTCGTGTTCAGGCCGGTAAAACAGCGGCTTGGAAAAAAGCCATTGTGACGCTTAAAGCGGGCGAAAAAATCGATATTACCGCATAAGGATAAACAGGGACTCTATGGCATACATTAAATTCAAACCCGTAACACCGACCCGCCGTTTTGGAAATGTGTCGGATTTTGCCGACATTACGACCAAGAGGCCCTATAAGCCTCTCACGGTTGCCCTCAGAAAAACCGGCGGTCGCAACAACCACGGCCATATTACTTCTCGCGGCATTTCCGGCGGGCACCGGCAGAGACTGCGTCTTGTGGATTTTCGCCGCCGCCAGCATGGGATTCCTGCGACCGTGCTGACTGTCGAGTACGATCCGTGCAGAACGGCCCGTATTGCCCTGATCGAGTATCAGGGAGGCGAGAAAAGCTACATCATTTGCCCTGATCAGCTGAAGGTGGGGGAGACAGTGATGAGCGGCCCTACCGCTGAAGTAAAAGTCGGCAACCACGTTCCGCTTAAGAATATTCCTGAAGGAACGCCGGTGCATAACATTGAGCTCCGCGCAGGCTTGGGCGCAAAATTTGTACGGTCCGCAGGCACTGTGGCTCAGATTCTTTCGAAGGAAAATGATTTTGCACACATCAAGATGCCCTCGGGCGAAGTTCGTATGATCCGGCTTGAGGCGTATGCCACGGTGGGCCAATGCTCTCATATTGACCGCGAGAATCTGCAGCTCGGAAAAGCGGGCCGGACTCGCTGGCTTGGGCGCAAGGGAAAGACTCGCGGTATCGCGAAGAATCCTGTGGATCACCCCATGGGCGGCGGTGAAGGAAAGTCAAAGGGTGGTAACCATCCTCAGAGTCCTTGGGGGCAAAAATCCAAGGGGTTGAAAACCAGAAAACGTAAGAAGGCGAGCAATCGCTACATTGTGAAGGACCGCAGAAAATGAGCCGTTCAAAGAAAAAAGGCGTTTACGTTGAAGAGAAGCTTTTGGGTAAGGTTATTACCGCTCGCCGTCAGAATGATCGCCGGCCGATTAAGACCTGGTCACGGCGGAGTACTGTTACGCCGGATTTTGTGGGTCTTACTTTTGCAGTTCATAACGGTAAAGTCTTCAATAATGTTTTTGTTACGGAAAATATGGTCGGTCACAAATTGGGCGAGTTTTCCCCGACGCGTACATTTAGAAAACACAGCGTGTCAGGCGATAAAGCCAAAGCCGTCGCGGCTGGTGCTAAAACCTAAGAGAGTTGGGATTTATGGCTAAAAGCGCAGAAAAAAAAGAAGTTAAAAAGAGCGAGCCGGCCGCCGAGCCGCGGCAATCGAAAGCGATTGCGCGCTATATGCGTATCGCGCCGCGCAAGCTGCGCCGCGTCATTCAGTCCGTACGTCGTAAACCCGTGTACAAAGCGATGGAGATTTTGGGGACTTTGCCGCAAAAGGGCGCACGGCTTGCGGGGAAGGTTTTAAAGAGCGCAATTGCGAACGCTAAGGTTCAGGGGCTGGATGCGAATTGTTTAATCGTGAAGGAGTTTCGCGCCGATTGCGCGCCGTCCTTCAAGCGTTTTTTACCGCGTTCAATGGGGCGAGCCGACAGGATCATCAAGCGTACCAGCCATATTTCCGTGGTTCTTGTGGAGAGCGCGGGCCGTTACACGAGCAAGCAGGAAGAGAAAGCCTTGGCCGCCGCGGAGTCCACCGAGAAGAAAACGGCAGTGGCCGCAGGCTCTGAGCGCCCGGCAAAGTCAAAAGCAAAGGCATCTAAAAAGTAAAGTTTCGGATAGTTTAAGGAGGAACCCTTGGGTCAGAAAGCGCATCCTTACGGACTGAGATTAGGCTACATCAAGCCCTGGAAAGCAAAGTGGTTTTCTGGAAAAAATGTCGCCAATATTCTGGAAGAGGATTTAAAAATCCGCAAACACGTTAAGAAGACGCTGTTTCACGCAGGTATTTCCAATATTGAAATCGAACGTTCGAGCGGGCGTCTTCGTATCCGTATTTATTCTGCGCGCCCCGGGATCATTATCGGGCGCCGCGGCCAAGAGATTGATAAAATCCGCGAGGGCTTAGCGAAATTGACTAAAAGTGAAGTCTTTTTGGATATCAAAGAGGTTAAGCAGTCGCAGACCGATGCGCAGTTGGTTGCGGAAAATATTACATCCCAGCTGGAAAAACGCATTGGTTTCAGGCGGGCGATGAAAAAAGCCGTGCAGGCTGCCATGCAGAAGGGTGCCTTGGGGATTAAAGTTAAAACCAAGGGGCGTCTTGGCGGGGCCGAAATTGCGCGTGAGGAAGGTTATCATGAAGGGAAGGTCCCTCTCACCACGCTGCGAGCCGACATCGATTACGGATTCGCGGAGGCCTTCACGACCTACGGGGTGATTGGCTGCAAAGTCTGGATTTATAAGGGAGATATTTTGGTGAAGAAAGAAGAGGCTGCGGCGCGCCGTGAGCGCGAACGGCAGCTTCTGGCGGATGAAATGGGTGCCGCCCGGGCCGATTTAGCCGCGGTTGCGGCCGGAACTCCGGAAGGCGCGGAAAAGCAGAGTGCGCCTGCGGTTGCAAAGTCTGATAAACCTGAGAGTCGTGATGAGGTGAAAGAGTAGTTATGTCGCTCCAGCCTAAAAGAGTTAAATTTCGCAAGCAGCAGCGCGGTTGGATGAAGGGCGTTGCGACCCGCGGGCATACGGTTGCTTTCGGTGATTTTGGTCTTAAGGCGCTTGATCGCGGCAACTTGACCGGGATTCAAATTGAAGCGGCTCGTGTTGCGCTCACGCGTCACGTGAAGCGCGGCGGTAAAGTCTGGCTGCGCGTGTTCCCGGATCATGCATATACCAAGAAGCCGGCAGAAACCCGCATGGGTAAAGGGAAGGGCTCTCCCGAGTACTACATCGTCAAGGTGAAGCCGGGGAAAATTATTTTTGAGATGGGCGGGGTTCCCGAGATGCTCGCGAAATCAGCCATGCGCTTGTGCTCACATAAGATTCCGTTTCGCACGAAATTTGTGAAACGGACGGGAGTTTAATTATGTCTAAAGCCGAAGAATTAAGAGCGCTGGGCACCGACGAGCTTACGGAGAAGCTTGGGCAGCTGAAGAAAACTCTGATGCAGCATCGGTTTCAGGCGAAGACCGGAAAGCTAGAAACGAAATCGGCCATCAAGATTATCAAGCACGACATTGCCCGAACTTTGACGGTGATGAACGAAAAGAAGAATCAAAAGTAACACTCGGATTGAGGTAGAACGTGGAAACAAATACCAAGGCAGAGCATAAAGGTCAGACCCGCGAAGGGGTTGTGGTCAGCGATAAAATGGATAAAACCAGAGTCGTTGAAGTGACGCGTTTGATCACCCATCCGGAGTACAAGAAGATTATTCGCCGCAAAATCAAGTATTCCGTTCATGATGAAAAAAATGAGTCAAAGGCAGGCGACAAGGTCAGCATCATTCAGACCCGCCCGATTTCAAAAACAAAGCGTTGGCGCCTGATCAAGGTGTTGTCATGATTCAGATTCGTTCCATTCTTCAAATTGCGGACAATAGCGGGGCGAAGAAGGCCTCGATGATCGGCGTCATCGGACGGCATGGAAAGAAAACGGCCGAAGTCGGGGATGTGATTACGGCGTCGGTGAAAGAAGCGCTTCCGCGCGGAGGCGTGAAAAAGGGCGAAGTGGTGAAAGCTGTTGTCGTGCGTACGCGCTCTCCGATCAAACGCAAGGACGGTTCGATTATCAAGTTTTCTTCAAACGCCCTTGTCTTGATTGATAACCAGAAGAATCCCAGAGGAACGCGTATTTTTGGACCTGTTGCCCGCGAATTGCGCGACCGCCAATTTACAAAAATTATTTCGCTGGCGCCTGAGGTGCTTTGATGAAACTCAAGAAGAATGATAATGTCGTCGTGATCAGCGGCAAAGACCGCGGCAAAAAGGGAAAAATTCTCAGAGTTTTCCCGACAAAAGAATCCGTGATTGTCGAGAAAATCAATTATCAGACTATCTATCTCCGGCGCAGCCAGGAAAATCCGAAGGGCGGTGTTTCAAAGATGGAGTCCCCCATTCATGTGTCGAAGCTGATGCTTGTGTGTCCGCGCACAGGTAAACCAAGCCGCGTCGGTTATTCCAAGCTTGCGGATGGCGTTAAACAACGGGTTGCGAAAAAATCCGGCGAAATTTTGTGAGCGTGTCATGACTAATGTTGCGAATAAAGCCCCTAATTTGCTAGTGAAGTACAGAAAAGAAGTCTCGCCTGTATTGATGAAGGAATTTGAGTATTCCAACATCATGGAAGTTCCCAGGCTGGATAAGGTTGTGATCAATATGGGAATCAAAGAAGGGCGTGAGGACGTGAAAGTGCTCGAGCATGTCGTCGGCGAATTGGCGCAGATTTCCGGGCAAAAGCCGCTTGTAACGAAAGCTAAAAAATCAATTTCAAGCTTCAAACTTCGTCAGGGACAGTCCATCGGTGCGAAGGTCACGCTGCGCCGGGCGCGTATGTATGAGTTCCTGGACCGCCTTTTCACGATTGCAATGCCGCGTATTCGCGACTTCCGCGGTTATAGCGATCGCAGCTTTGACGGCCGCGGCAACTATACGCTGGGTATTCAGGAGCAGATTATCTTTCCGGAAGTGGAGTTTGATAAGGTGAAGAAGACGCAGGGTATGGATGTGACTTTTGTGACGACAGCCAAGACGGACGAGGAAGCCAAGCGTTTGCTTGAGCTGCTTGGGCTGCCGTTCATTAAGAAACAGCAGGCTGAAACTCAGGGAGCTCAAGCGCATGGCTAAGACTTGTTTGGTGGTTAAGCAGAAAAGAAAACCGAAGTTCGAAGTGCGCGGCTATCATCGCTGCCGCACGTGCGGGCGTTCGGGCGGCTTCATTAGAAAGTTTGCATTGTGCCGCATTTGTTTTCGTGAACTTGCAGTGACCGGGGTCATCCCCGGCGTGACGCGTTCCAGTTGGTAGTCATCTGCCCGGGCGTTGATGCGCCGGGACAATAAGCAATCCGGAACTTGCCGTTCCGGGTTATTGGGAGAAAAGCATGTCTTGTTCAGATTTTGTTGCAGACTTTTTGACGGTCATTCGTAACGCGGCTTCGGCGCGCAAAGACGTGGTCACGCTGCCGGCCTCGAAGACCTGTGCGAGTATCGCGGCCATTCTCAAAGAAGAGGGTTTCATCGACAACTACAAAGAGTTTTCCGAAGGGGCTAAGAAATTCATTCGTATCCATCTGAAATATATGCGAGGCCGCAAGCCCGCGATTCAGGGGATTCAGAAGATCTCAACGCCCGGCCGCCGGGTTTATTCCGGATCCAGCGAGATTCGCAGAGTTCGCGGCGGACTTGGTGTTGCGATTGTTTCCACGCCTAAGGGGATTCTAACCGACCGGCGGGCCAGGGAACAAAAGGTCGGCGGCGAAATTATTTGTTCGGTTTGGTAATTCATAACTGACGAGAAAGAGTAATCCATCATGTCTAGAATCGGAAAAAAACCAATCCTCATTCCCAGCGGCGTACAAGTGCAGCTCAGCGGGTCGAAGCTTAATGTCCAAGGGCCGAAGGGCAAGCTGGATGTTGAAATTCATCCGCGAGTGAAAATTACTGTCCAGCCCACTCAAGTCGAAGTCAGCCGGAGCACGGATATCCGCATTGACCGCGCCTTGCACGGGTTGTTCCGGAGTCTTATTCAAAACATGATTATCGGGGTTACTGAGGGTTACAAAAAAGAGCTGGAGCTTGAAGGGGTCGGTTTTAAGGCCGCCGTGAAGGGCAAGTTTGTTAACTTGCTCCTTGGTTATACGCATCCGATCGATTATCCGATTCCCGAAGGAATCACTGTGGTTTGCCCGAAACCGACGCTGGTGACTGTTACGGGAACCGACAAGCAGATGGTGGGGCAAGTCGCGGCAGATATCCGCGCATTTCACAAGCCTGAACCTTACAAGGGTAAAGGCGTTCATTATGTCGGTGAAGTCATTCGCCGTAAACAGGGTAAAACGGTAGGTTAAGGCGGGGACTATGCTAAAAAAAGAACTTGGCCGGATTAAGCGTCACAACAGACTTCGCAAAAAAGTGATTGGTACTGCCGAAAGGCCGCGCGTCAGTGTGCATCGTTCGTTGAAGAACCTTTATGTTCAGGCGATTGATGATACTGCCCAAAAGACATTGGCTTCCTGCTCCACGCAGTGTGAGCCGGTGGTGAAAGCCGGAGTGAAAAGCGGCGGGAACTTAAAAGCCGCGCATCAGCTCGGGATTATTTTCGGAACGATTTTAAAAGAAAAGGGCTTGGGGAAAGTTTCTTTCGATCGCGGTGGATATCTTTATCATGGGCGAGTTAAAGCGCTGGCAGATGCGCTCAGGGAAGCGGGGATACAGGTATGACAGCCGAGAATGAAAACAAAACAGACGCGCGTGCAAGCAAGCCCGCGGGGGCGCCGATGTTTCAGGGCCCGAGAAATCAGGGCGGTTTTTCCGGGGGAGCGCCGAAACAGCCGGCTCCGGGCGAGATGGCTTTTGAAAAGGTTATCCAGATCAATCGCTGCGCGAAGGTCGTGAAGGGCGGAAAAAGATTTCATTTCAGCGCGCTTGTGATTGTCGGTAACGGGACGGGTGAGATTGGATTTGCCATCGGCAAAGCCAGCGAAGTGGCCGATTCTATTCGCAAGGCGCTTTCGGCCGCGCGCAAACGCAAACTGAAAATCATTCTGAAGGGGACGACGATCCCTCACGAAGTTCTTGGGCGTTACGGAGCGGCGAAGGTTATGTTAAAGCCTGCGATGGCCGGAACGGGCGTGATCGCGGGCGGTGCAGTGCGTGCCGTTTGCGAATCGTGCGGAATCAAAGATATCCTTACAAAAAATCTCGGCAGTGATAACGCCATTAATGTTCTGAAGGCCACCGTGGATGGATTGATGCAGCTTTCTGACCGGCGGGTTCGCCACGATGAGACACAGTTGGAGACACAAAAAGCATGAGACCGAAGCTGGCGTATAAAAAGAGCAAGAAAAGAATCGGCCGCGGCATTGGTTCGGGACACGGTAAAACCTCGACCCGGGGCCATAAGGGGCAGCGCGCCCGCTCAGGGGCCGGCGCGCGTATCCGTCCGGGGTTTGAGGGCGGTCAGAATCCTCTGTATCGCCGGCTGCCTAAGCGCGGATTTAACAATGCCGCATTTCAGGAAGACCTTGCCATTGTGAATCTTGAGAAAATTGAAGCGCTTGGGCTTACCGAGGTTTCTCCTGAGATTCTCAAGGAACATGGTTTAATTCGTAAATCGGGCGATAAGGTTAAAATTTTGGGCAATGGCACGCTGAGCAAATCGGTGACCATTAAGGCGCATCAATTCAGCGATTCTGCTAAACAGAAAATCGAGAAAGCAAAAGGCACGGTTGTTGTTCTTCAATAACGCCGGCGCCCCAGCTTCCACTAAAAAAATAGATCTATGCTGAGAGCCTATAGTAATATTTTTAAAATTCCGGAGCTCCGGTCTAAGGTTCTCTTCACGCTCTTTATTATTTTTATTTACAGGGTTGGGGCGTATGTCCCGACTCCTGGTATCGATGGAACGGCGCTTGCGCGTTTTTTTCAGAGCATTTCAAGAACGCCGGGCGGGACGCTCTTTGGCATCATGGGGATGTTTTCCGGCGGCGCTTTGCAAAAAGCCACTATTTTTGCGATGGGTATCATGCCGTATGTGTCCGCTTCGATTATTCTGCAGCTGCTCACGGTGGTTATCCCGCAGCTTGAGAAAATGGCTAAAGAAGGCGAGAGCGGCCGTAAGAAGATTATCGAGTTTACACGGTATGGCACAGTCATTCTAAGTATCATTCAGACTTTTTTTATTGCGCTATGGCTTGAAAATCCCAACGCCTTTCAGGGAACGGTCATTGTCCCTAATCCGGGCTGGGGATTCCGGCTGATGACCATGCTGACGCTTACGACAGGCACTGCATTTATCATGTGGCTGGGTGAGCAGATTGATCAGTACGGTATCGGAAACGGCATTTCTGTCATTATTACCGCCGGTATTATTGAGTCGGTTCCGACGGCTTTGTGGCAGACGTATCTTCTGTTATCGCCATTTGATCCTTCCCGTCAGGAATTGCCCTGGTGGAAATTCGGGTTGATGGTGGTGCTCTTTGTCGGAACCGTGGTTGGGGTGATCCTGATTATTCAGGGGCAGCGAAAGATCTCGGTTCAGTATGCCAAGCAGATACGCGGACACCGGATGTATGGCGGCCAAAGCACTTATTTACCGCTGAAAGTGAACCAGGCGGGCGTTATGCCGATTATTTTTGCCCAGTCGGTGATTTTGTTCCCGGCCACAATGGCGGGTTTTTTCCCGGGTGCAACCGCGCTAAGCAAAACTGCGCAGGCGCTGGCGCCGGGGCATTTGGGCCACTCGCTTATTTATGCTTTTTTGATTTTGTTTTTTACGTTCTTTTATACGGCGATTACGTTTAATCCCGCTGAAGTCAGCGACAATTTGCAGAAATTCGGCGGATTTATTCCGGGGATTCGCCCTGGAAAGAACACCGCAGAGTATTTGGATTATATGATGACGCGCATTGCGGCAAGCGGCGCCGTATTTCTTGCGGTGATTGCGCTCTTTCCCAATCTGATCTCTTCGCCGAGAGTTTTGAATATCCCGTTTTTAATCGCCAGCTTTTTTGGCGGCACTGGTTTATTGATTATCGTCGGGGTGGTGCTTGATACCGTCAAGGCGATTGAATCGCAGCTCTTGATGCGGCACTATGAAGGATTTGTTAAAAAAGGAAAGCTGAAGGCCAGACGCGCATGAAGATGGTTCTGCTTGGGCCGCCGGGAGCGGGAAAAGGAACGCACGCCAAGATCCTTTGCGACAAGTATTCGCTGACTCACATGGCGACCGGGGACATTCTGCGCGGCCACATTCGCCAGAAAACGGAACTGGGATTGAAAGCGAAGGATGTCATCGAAAAAGGCGGTCTGGTTTCCGATGACTTGGTCAACGCGATGATGTTTTTTGAAATTGAAAGGGCGGGATTGCGGCACGGTCTGCTGCTTGACGGGTACCCCCGGACCATCGGCCAGGCTGAAGCGCTGGATGCTTTTTTGGTAGAGCGCAATGCGCCGCTTGATATCGTTTTAAATTTTGCAACGTCAAGCCACGTGCTTCTGGATCGTCTATCGGGGCGGAGAGTTTGCGCAAAGTGCAGCGCTAATTATCACATTCGCAACATTCCGCCGAAAAAGGCGGGGATTTGCGACCAGTGTGGCGAGGCATTGACTCAGCGTAAGGATGATCAGCCGGAAACCATCAAGAACCGTCTTGAAATGTATGACCGCGAGACGTCGCCGCTGATTCAGTATTACCGCAAAAAGAATTTATTGCAGGATGTTCACGGAGACTATGACATCCCTGAGCTTCAAATAGAATTGAAGCAGCTCTTTGAGAAATTAAATCTCGCTGTATGATTTCGCTGAAGTCCCAGCGTGAAATTGAAATTATCCGGCGTGCAGCGGAGATTTTGAAACAGGTTTTTCGTGACGTGAAGCCTGCGGTGGTGCCTGGTGCCACGACGGATGATCTTGATGCGATTGCGGAAAAGACAATTCGCAAGGCGGGTGGTGAGCCCGCTTTTAAGGGTTACCGCGGTTTTCCGAAAACGGCCTGCATCTCTGTCAATGAGGAAGTGGTGCATGGCATTCCCGGGAAGCGCAAACTGCGCGAGGGAGATGTGGTCAGCTTCGACATTGGTGCCCGGGTGGATGGGTACTATGCGGATTCAGCCCGGACCTGGCCGGCTGGCAAGGTCAGCGAGGATGTGGCGCGGCTCATTGCGACTGCGAAAGACTCGCTAATGGCGGGGCTTGATGCGTATAAGCCCGGAGCGCGAATCGGCGATCTGTCCGAGAAAATCCAGAAGTGTATCGAAGCTCAGGGTTTTCAGGTTGTCAGAGACTATGTTGGGCATGGGATCGGGCGCAATATTCATGAAGAGCCGGCGGTTCCCAATTATGGTAAGTCAGGACAGGGCCTGAGAATTCAGCCGGGACTGGTGCTCGCGATCGAGCCGATGGTGACTCAGGGGCATTATGCGGTGGAAACGCTTAAGGACGGTTGGACGGTCGTCACGCGTGATAAAAAGCTTGCGAGTCACTACGAAGATACAATCGCATTTTTAGAGAATGGTTTTATTAACCTTACCGGCGATGAGTAAAAGAGTATGGCAAAAGAAGACGCTATCGAATTAGAAGGGACAGTGCTTGAGCCGCTGCCCAATGCGATGTTCCGGGTAGCGCTTGATAACGGGCACAAGGTTTTGGCGCATGTTTCGGGCAAAATGCGCATGAATTATATTAGGATTCTTGCCGGAGACAGGGTGAAAGTAGAGCTTTCGCCTTACGATCTCAACCGCGGGCGGATTACGTTCCGGGTGAAATGACGCAGGGGGGTGAGTCATCCCCGCATGAGTGAAGCGACGATTAACAAGGACAGGAAGAAATTATGAAAGTACGCAGTTCGGTTAAACGCATTTGTGAAAATTGTAAAATTATCAGACGCAAACGAATTATTTACGTCATTTGCAAAACAAATCCCAAGCACAAGCAGCGGCAGGGATAGGCTTTGTCTGCCGGAGACGTCTCCGGCGTTAAGAAAGGAAATGTATGCCACGTATTCTTGGAGTTGATATTCCGCGCGAAAAAGTAACCTGGGTCGCGTTGACCTACCTTTACGGGGTGGGGCGCACGCTGTCTAAGAAAGTGCTGGCCGAAGCGGGTGTTGAGCCGACCAAGCGCGCCAAGGATTTAACGGAAAAAGAAGTTTCCGATATTACCCGCGTGATTCAAAAAAGCTCCAAAGTCGAAGGCGATTTGCGCCGCGAAGTTCAGCAGAATATCCGCCGGCTGATTGACATCCGGTCTTATCGCGGCACGCGTCATTTGCGCGGGCTGCCGGTGCGCGGGCAGCGCACTCACACGAATGCACGGACGCGCAAGGGTCCGCGCAAAGTGGTCGGCGGAGTGAACAAAAAGCCACCCTCGCCTAAATAATAATCTTTAAAGAGAGAATGAGGCATTCATGACTAAGAAAAAGAAAAAATCAAAACAGGTTTCCCGCGGCGTCGTGCACGTAGTGGCGACCTTTAATAACACCATTGTGACGGTGACGGATCCGCAGGGAAATACGCTTTGCTGGTCTTCTTCCGGAGCCGCAGGTTTCAAGGGCTCGAAAAAATCAACTCCGTTTGCCGCGCAGATTGCTTCCGAGCAGGCGGCAAAAAAAGCCATGGAATTCGGGCTTAAAGACGTGGTGGTGCACGTCAAGGGGCCGGGGTCGGGACGTGAGTCCGCGATCCGCGCGCTTCAGGCGGCAGGGCTTGCGATCAGCGCGATTTATGATATCACTCCGGTGCCGCATAATGGCTGCCGGCCGCCAAAGAAAAGGAGAGTATAAGGTTATGGGTAGATACACTGGACCCGCTGTTCGTTTATCCCGGCGCGAGGGTGTTAACCTCATGCTCAAGGGCAGCCGCCGCAGCGATGATAAAGTGGCTAAAAGGCTGGCTCAACCGCCCGGCATGCACGGTAAAAACAGAATGCGGAAGACTTCAGACTACGGTTTGCAGCTCCGCGAGAAACAAAAGCTTAAAAGAATTTACGGTCTCCTGGAACGCCAATTCAGAGTGTTTTTTCAGCGCGCCGCACGCAAGACGGGTATTACCGGCGAAACGCTGATTCAGCTGTTGGAACGGCGCCTGGATAACGTAGTCTACCGCCTGCTTTTTTGTGTGACACGCCGTGAGGCGCGGCAGATGGTCAGTCACGGGCATATTTTTGTGAACGGCCGTGTGGTCAATATCGCGTCCTATAGCGTAAAGCCGGGTGACGTGATCAAGCCCAGACAAAAAGAAGCGACCATTAACCGGATTAAGAATCATCTTCAGCTGGTTGAAGATCTCCCGGTTTCGGAATGGCTTGTGCTGGATCGGAACACTTTGGAAGCTAAAGTGGTGCGGATGCCGACCAAGGCAGACGCGGCGCTTCCCGTCGAAGAGTCGCTCGTCGTCGAGTTGTACTCGAAATAAGTGATCGCGCTTTAGCGCGGTTTGTTTTCGTCCGGTTAAAATCGGATGCTGGAAAATAATTTTTTCTACCTTCAGGAGGATACCATGGGAATACGCTGGAAAACATTTGAAGTGCCGAAGCGGCTCGAAGCCGATAAAGGGTCTTTAACAAAGACCTACGGCAAGTTCGTTGCCGAGCCTTTTGAACGGGGCTATGGAACGACGATTGGTAATTCGCTTCGCCGGGTTCTTATTTCCTCAATCGACGGTGCCGCAGTCACGAGCATCAAGATCGACGGCATGCTCCATGAGTTTTCTTCTCTGGACGGCGTGCTTGAAGACGGCGCCCAGATCGTTCTCAACGTTAAAAAACTGGTGTTTCGCTATCACGGGAAGGGCAGCAAGCTGGTGCGTCTTGACCTGAAGCGCCAGGGCCCGGTTACGGCGCGCGACATTCTGGCCGATGAGACGATTGAAATCGTCAACCCGGATCAGCATGTTTGCACGCTGACCAAAGATGTTCCGTTCCGCATGGAGCTTGAAATCGGCCGCGGCCGCGGCTATGTCTCGGCGGAGAAGAATAAAAAAGAGGGAGCCCCCATCGGCCATATTCCCGTGGACTCCATCTTTTCGCCGGTTCAAAAGGTCAATTATTTTGTGGAAGAGACCCGGGTCGGGCAGATTACCGATTACGACCGCCTCATCCTCGAGGTGACGACCAACGGAGCTCTCAGCCCTGAAGACGCGATTCTCTATGCCTCGAACATTCTGCAGCGTCACCTGGACATTTTCGTCAACTACGGCGAACTTCCGGAAGAAGAGGAAGAGGAAGAAGAAGAGCAGGACGAGTCTTTCCGCGATTTGATTGCCAAGCCGATCAGCGAGCTTGAGCTTTCAGTGCGCAGCGCCAACTGCCTCGAAGCCGCCGCGATCAAGACGATCGGCGATTTGGTGCAGAAGGGTGAAGCGGAAATGCTCAAGTACAAAAATTTCGGAAAAAAATCACTTTCGGAAATCATGAGCATTCTGACTCCGATGGGCCTGACGCTCGGGATGAATATCGAAGAGCGCTTGAAAAGAAAAAAGGCGGGGGCTGTTGAAGGCGCCGCTTTGAAGGCTTAAAGGGTAAGATCATGCGCCACCAAAGACTTCGAAGGAAACTTGGAGTAAAGTCACAGCATCGCCGCGCGCTGCTGCGTAATTTAGTCAAGTCTCTTGTGCTGCGTAAGCGCATTCGCACGACGCTGGCCAAGGCTAAAGAGGCCAGTGCATTTGCGGATAAGATGATGACGCTGGCAAAGCGCGGAGATTTGCATGCCCGCAGGCTGCTGATTGCGGAATTGGGCTGTGAGAGCTCCGCCGCGTCCATGATTAAGGATATCGCCCCGCATTTTAAAGAGCGCCATGGCGGCTACACGCGGATTCTGCGGTTGATGCCGCGCCCGGGAGACAACAGTCAGATGGCTCTTTTGGAGTTCACGGCGGTGATTGCGGTGCCTGAAAAACCCAAAACGGCCAAGCCCAAGAAAGCTAAAACAGCTGCAAAGCCCGAAGCGGAAGCGGTCAAGACGGAAGCGCCTAAAACTTCCAAGACCAAGAAGACGCCCGCGGCTGCCGAACAGGCCGAGAAAACCGCCGAAGATAAAAAAGACGCCGAGAAAAAGGGCGGATTTTTAGGTTCTCTCCGCAAGTTCCTCAAAGGCGACGAGTAGTTTTAAAACCCCTGAAAGGGAATTCGATGGCCTTTCTTTCACGGCGTGTTCAAACGCTCACACCATCTATTACTTTGGGTATTGAGGCCAAGGCCAAAGAGCTTAAAGCCCAGGGTAAGGATATTATTTCCCTCAGTGCCGGCGAGCCTGATTTTGACACGCCTGAACACGTTCGCAGCGCCGCCGTTAAAGCCCTCGCGGGCGGCGTAACCCGTTACACTCCTGCCGTTGGGACCGTGGAACTGCGCCAAGCGATCACGGAAAAGCTCAAACGCGATCAGGGCCTTACCTTTTCGGTGGATCAAATCGTCGTCAGCTGCGGCGCAAAGCATTCCCTCTACAATCTTTTTTTTGCGCTGATCAACGAAGGGGATGAGGTTATTATCCCTTCGCCTTTCTGGCTGAGCTATCCGGAAATGGTTCAAATGCTCGGCGGCAAATCGGTCTTAATCGAGACCACGCAGGAGAATGGTTTTAAATTATCTCCCGAGGCGCTGGCAGGGGCGATCACGCCGAAAACCAAAGTGCTTGTCTTGAACTCACCTTCCAATCCGACCGGGGCCGTTTATTCCAAAGAAGAAATGGAAGCATTGATTCTTGTCCTGAAAAAACATCCGCAAGTTTGGGTGATGAGCGACGAAATTTACGAAAAACTGGTTTTTGACGGGCGCAAGCATTTCTCCATTGCGCAGCTTGATCCCGAAATTGCCGCGCGCACCATCATTGTCAACGGCATGAGTAAGTCGTATGCCATGACCGGCTGGCGCCTGGGCTATGCCGCCATTCCTTCGAAAGAATTGACCAAGGCCGTGGCCAGTTTTCAAAGTCATTCGACTTCAAACCCGACTTCTTTTGCGCAATCCGGCGGTGTCGAGGCTGTGCGCAACGGGGACGTGGATGCACAGGCCATGTGCAAGGTTTTTGAAAAGCGCCGTGACTGGTTCTATGACAAAGTGCGGCAGATGCCCGGCCTGAAGCCGTTCCGGCCTGAAGGCGCCTTTTATCTTTTTGTGGATATCTCCGGCACGGGGTTAGGTTCGATGGCATTTTCAGAGCGATTGCTTGAAGAGGCCAATCTGGCTGTGGTGCCGGGGCTGCCTTTTGGCAGCGACCGCCATATCCGCATGAGTTTTGCGACCTCGGAAAAAAATCTGGAGTCAGCCGTTCAGCGTCTCGAAGGCTGGCTCTCCAAAAACGTTAAAGTTGCTTCGGCTTCCTGACGCTTTCTTCAAGCGTCCTTGTCACTACTCCCAGGTTCCCGATGCAGAACCTTAAAACCCTCAAAGTCGGTGATTCCTTCGAACGCGCAGAGTGGCCCTCTATTTTTTCCGGACTTCATTACGAAAGAAAAGAGCATGTCGGCCAGCCCGGCGAATTTGCCCTGCGTGGATCGGTGGTGGACATTTACCCCGTGACCTACCGCTCGCCGGTGCGTCTTGAATTTGAAGCGGACCGCCTGGTTTCCATTCGTGATTTTTCTCCGGCGGACGGCAAGTCGCTGACGGCCTTTGATGAAGTTTTTCTGCTGCCGGTGACGGATATTTTCAAGAAAAAAATGTCCAGGCTGCGCGAGCAGTTTGAAAACTTCGAAGCGCTGACGGAAAACCGCGATCTTGAAGCAGGCGACACCGTCGTGCATTTAGAGTATGGCATCGGGCGGTTTTTGGGCACAAAAGCGATTCAGGTCAAGGGGATTCGCAAACGCCGGCTTGCGGTGGAATATGCGGATCGTGAGATTCTCTACTTTGAACCCGAAGAGCCGCTGGAACGCTACATCGGCGGGGAAGGGTACTGCCCTAAGCTCACCCGGCTGCACACGCGCGATTGGGAGCGCATCAAGGAAAGAACGCGCAAGGCGGTCGTCGGCATTGCCCATGACCTGATTGAAGTCCAGGCCAAACGCAGTCTTGAAAAGGGCTTTGCGTTTCCCAAAGATAATGAATGGCAGGCGCTTTTTGAAGCGGAGTTTACTTTCGAGCCGACCCCTGATCAGATTCAGGCCATCGGAGAAGTGAAGAAAGATATGGAATCGACGCGGCCGATGGACCGGCTGCTTTGCGGGGACGTCGGCTACGGAAAAACGGAAGTGGCGATGCGAGCCGCTTTTAAAGCCGTGACGGCCGGCAAACAGGTCGCCATTTTAGTGCCGACTACGGTGCTGGCCGAACAGCACTACCTTGTTTTGAAGCAGCGCATGCGCAATTTTCCGTTTACGGTGGAAGTACTCTCGCGCTTCCGCAACCGCAAGGAGCACGTGCGCGCTCTTCAGGAAACAGCGCGCGGGGCGGTGGACATTTTAATCGGAACTCACCGGCTTTTGTCGCGTGATGTCCAGTTTAAGGATCTCGGCCTGATTATCATCGACGAGGAACAGCGCTTCGGAGTGCGGCATAAGGAAAGATTAAAGCAGTACCGGGCGCTTGTGGAAGTGCTGACCCTGACCGCCACGCCGATTCCGCGCACGCTCTATCTTTCTCTGATGGGAGTGCGGGATATGTCGGTGATTAACACGCCGCCCAAAACGCGTTTGGCGGTGGACACGCATGTGCTTGAATACAGCGACGCCAAAGCGGCGGAGGCTTTAAGGCGCGAGACCGCGCGGGGCGGGCAGTGTTACTTTGTCCATAACCGGGTGCAGTCCATTGATAAAATGCATGAGAAGCTGCGGGAAATGACGCCGGAGATCCGGTTTGGCGTTGCGCACGGGCAGATGCCGGCTTCCGAACTTGAGTCGGTGATGCGGGCGTTTCTTGAAAAGCAGATCGATTGTCTGATTTCTACAAACATTATCGAATCGGGCATTGATATTCCCAATGCCAATACCATTCTCGTGAATCGCGCCGATACGTTTGGCCTTGCGGATTTGTACCAGCTGCGCGGACGCGTGGGGCGTTACCGGGAAAAACGACAGGCCTACGCTTATTTTTTTGTGCCGAAAAACTGGGTGCTGTCGCGCGATGCCGAGAAACGGCTGAACGCCATTGAGCGTTTCACGCAGCTTGGCTCGGGTTTCAAGATCGCGATGGAGGATCTGGAAATCCGGGGCGCTGGTAACATTCTGGGCCATGAGCAAAGCGGTTTTATTCACGCCGTGGGATTTGATCTTTACTGCCGCATGCTGCGGCAAGCCGTGCACGAGGCCGAGCCTAGCAGAGGAAAGGGAAGGCGCTGAGAAACTTTCTCAAATAGCATATAAAGTGGTTGAAATTTTACTACGCTGCGCTTATTGCGAAATCGGGTCGACTGTGCTATAAAAAACCCATGAAAAAGACCTTTTTCTTCCTTTTACCTATCCTTCTGGCCGGCGCGGTTTTAGCCCCGCGCGCGCATGCCGGTGATACGCAGCTGCTTGACCAGGTCATTGCCGTTGTGAATGATGAAGCCATTACGCAGAGCGAACTCGACGGGCTGCTGCGGCCGCTTTACGAAGAGTACAGACAGCGGTTTTCCGGCGAAAAGTTTGTGCAGGAGCTGACGGAAGCGCGCCGCAAACTTCTGAATCAATTGATTGAAGACCGGATTGTTTATCAGGAAGCCAAGGCCAAGGGAATCAAGGCCGATGCCGCTGAGATTGACGAGCAAATGGATACGTTTCAAAAACGTTTTGGGGCCGCAGAACAGATGGAAGCCGCGCTTAATGCTCAAGGGGTGACGCTTCACGGCCTGCGCGAACGCCTGGAGAGGCAGTCGCTTGTCAAAAAATTGCATGATCAGGAAGTCCGCTCCAAAGTGATGGTGTCGCCGGCGGACGTTGAGAAATATTACAACGAGCACCCCGCAGAATTTTCACAAAAATCCAGAGTGCGCCCCAGGTCCATTACGCTTAAGAAAAGCGATGAGGCGCGTGAAAAAGGGCTCAAGGACGAGCAGGCCTGGCAAAAAATTAACGAGCTCCGCGTCAAGATCGCAGGCGGCGCTGACTTTGCCGAGCTGGCACGCGAATCCTCGCAGGATATTCAGAAAAAAAACGGCGGGCTCGGCGATTGGGTTGAGCGCGGCGGCATGATCGAAGCCATCGATCAGGTGCTTTTTCAGCTGAAGCCCGGCGAGCTTTCGGAAGTGATCGAAACCGAGATGGGGTATCACCTTTTCCGCGTTGAAGAAGTGCTGCCCGAGAGCAAGAGAAGCCTTGATGAAGTCCGCGAACCGCTTACGGCGATGCTGTATCAGCAAAAAATCGAAGAGCGTTTTAATGAGTGGATGGATGAGCTTAAAAAGAAAACCTACATTTCCATCCGCTGAACCCCGCCCCTTTCTTGAAAATCTTTTCAATGAAAACTAAAATCTTAGCGCTCACCATGGGGGACCCGGGCGGTATCGGCCCGGAAATTCTTGTCAAAACCCTGCGCAAGCACCGGCTCAAAAAAAACAGCGTTTATCTGGCGATCGGCGCGGCCGCAGTTTTTCAGCAGCTCAAGCAAAAAACGGGTCTTCAAATACCTCTTGAAGCGGTGACAGAAAAAGACCTGCCGCACCTCGGGCCCGGGCGGGCTTATTTTTTGGATATTTCAGAGCGCGCAAAAGCCTATTTAACTCCGTCGTCCGCCAGCGCAGTTCTGAAGGCTGTGCCGGGCAGACTGTCGAAAACGAACGCGGCCATGGCTCTGGCATCGATTGACGCGGCGGCCCGTTTGGCATGTACCCAAAAGGTGCAGGCGATCGTGACGGCGCCGCTTAGCAAAACGGCCATTCGTTTGCTGGTGCCCGGATTCCACGGGCATACGGAGTTTTTAGCACAGGCTGCGCGTGTCAAAAAATTCGCCATGATGTTTGTGAGCCCGCATCTTAAAATCACGCTTGTGACGATCCACGTACCTCTCAGTAAAGTGAGCGGGCTTTTAACGCGGGAACTGATTTTGGAGAAGATTATTTTGACCCATGAATTTTTAAAAACGCGGCTGGGCTTTAAAAACCCGCGCATGGTGGTTTGTGCCGTAAATCCGCATGGGCGTGAGACCGGCACGGAGGAAGACCGGATTATCTTACCGGCCGTACGCCAAGCGCTTCGGCGGGGTATTCGCGTCGAAGGCCCGGTTTCGGCCGACCGTGTTTTTTTTGACGCCAAAAACGGGCTTTATGACGCCGTGATCAGCATGTACCACGATCAGGCGCTGGCGCCTTTTAAAATGATTTCATTTTATGACGGGGTCAATACCACGCTGGGTCTGCCCTTCGTGAGAACTTCGCCGGATCATGGCACGGCGTTTGACATCGCCTATCAAAATAAGGCGGATGCGTCGTCGATGCAGGCCTCTTTGAATCTCGCCGAGCAGCTGACCGGTGCGCG